>Ga0326728_10000958_pt1 | contig 106640 bp, 75 predicted proteins | sample MB3enrmetagenome_FD_207602 | JGI IMG/M metagenome (GOLD analysis project Ga0326728, IMG submission 207602) | Lab enriched peat soil microbial communities from McLean, Ithaca, NY, United States - MB31MN | ecosystem: Environmental > Terrestrial > Soil > Wetlands > Peat | place: USA: New York... | reverse complement strand
GATAGCGCGTGTGAAAATCACAACCTATAATAATCATCGCTCGGCTCCTTTCTTCCGAGCCTTGGTCGTCCAACAGCAACCAAGTTTACTCGGTCGAGGGAGCCGACGCCGTCATCCAATCAGCCCTTTTACCGGCCCCTGAAGCAGCAGCTCGCTCTTCGCCTGGACGCCGATATTGTCGCCTGGCTGCGCCGGCAAGGCCGGGGTTATCAGACGCGTGCAAATGGGCTGTTGCGTGAGGCCATGCTGGGCGATTTGAACCACGGGAGAAACCGGCACGTAGCGCGGCGGTAAAGTCAAAAACCTATTGAGTCTCGCCAGATATAGTTGCGTCTCATTGGTATCGCGGGCACATTGCCGGCGAGGGGAATCGCCGCCAAGATGGCGGCGCTACGCAGCGAAGGAATCGCCGCCAGGATGGCGGCGCTACACTCTGCGAGTCTCAGTAGGTATCTACATTATTTTCACCGCGAATTAATCCCCTGCGTTTCTGTTAACGGCGGGATATACTGCTCACTTCGATAGCAGATGTATTGAGGAGCAGCAGGCAATCCGATTGCGATTAGGTGCGTCTAAGTCGGATAGGAATACGCCACGGCCCCCATGCGAAGTCTGGTGCAATCGTTCACGGCGAGGGTGGGATTTGTCCTGCTGGTGCTGGTGTCCCTGCCAATGATGTATGCGCGGCTTACGAGCCGCCCGGGGGCGCAAGTTTCCAACGGACAGACCGCCGTGGCGGAGCAAAAGGAGTTTGCGCGAGTGCTGCGGCTGGGAGGAACGACCCGGGCATTCCGTTCGTTCATCGTGACCGCGCCGCAATTGGAGGGTGCGCAACTCAATACGCTCTTAATCACGCGGGTGGTGGCTCCGGGCGCGCCAATCAAGCCGGGCGATATCCTGGTGCAGTTCGATCCCCAGGCACAACAGAAAGACTATATTGACAAACAGAAGACCTACACGGACCTGGTCGGCCAGGTAGCGCAGAAACAGACCGACGCGGACATCGCGCGGGCCAAGGACGATACGGAACTGGCGTCAGCGGAAAACGCGCTGAAGAAAGCGCAGCTGGAAGTCCAGAGAAACGAAATCGTTTCGCGGATTGACGCGGAGAAAAACCAGGAATCGCTGGATGAAGCCCAGGCAACGTTTGCCCAACTAAAGGAAACTTACGAACTGAAGCGGAAGGCTGCCGCGGCGACCATCCGCATAGCCGAGTTGCAGCGTGACCGGGCCGCGGAGGCCATGCGCTACGCGAAATCCAATGAATCCAAAATGACCATTCAATCGACGATGGAAGGAGTCGCGGTGTTCAACACCATCTGGATCGGTGGGCGGATGCGCACGGCGCAGACGGGGGACTCCGTGGAATCGGGCGTGCCCTTTATGCAGGTGGTGGATCCCTCGAGGATGGAGGTTCGCGCAAGGATCAACCAGTCGGATTTGGAAAAGGTGAGGATCGGCCAGAAGGCCACAGTGCGATTCGACGCTTATCCCGGAATGGCCATGCCCGCGGTGCTGACGGAATTATCACCGTTTGGCGAAGGTGGAAGGTTTTCGGAAAAGATTCGCGCGTTCACGGTGGTCTTTTCCATTCAGGGAAGCGACCCACGGTTGCTGCCCGATCTTTCGGCGGCGCTGGACATTACGCTGGAGTCGCAGGCTAACGCCATTGTGATACCGCGGCAAAGCGTTGGACATGACGCGAGCGGGAATTTTGTGATGGTGAAATCGGGGCTAGGGTTTGAGAAGCGTGAGGTGCAACTCGGCGGGATGAACGACACAGAAGCGGTGGTGCGCTCTGGGATTCATAAAGGCGATGTCGTTGAAATCACCCCGGGAGAAGCGGCGGCACCGGCAGGGAAGTAGGAAAGAGCGAGATGGCGCGTTGGATTCGACAAAAGAAATATTGGGTGGCGGCAGCAATCGTGATCGTCGCCGCGACGGTTTTTGGCACGATTCGGCTGGCGCGCTCCGCGCCGAAATTCCCGATGACCGTGGTGCAGCAAAAGGAATTTGTGGATTACGTTGAGGTGCGGGGAGCGGTGAAGGCCCTGAAATCCACGGTGGTGACGGCGCCGGCGGGTTCGGGCGACCTGCAGATATTGAATATCGTCACGGACGGCGTGAAGGTGAAAAAGGGCGCTGTGATCGTGGAGTTTGACGCCACCACGGTGAAACATAACCTGGCGATCAATCAATCCGCGTTGAAATCGGCGGATGCGGCAGTTCAGCAATCGCGCGCCGCAAGCAGGTTAAAAGAGGAGCAGGACCTTACCGACGTGATGAAAGCGCGGTTTGATGTGGAAACGGCGCGCATGGAAACGAAGAAGCAGGAGATTATCTCCGCGATCGAGGGTGCGGAAGCGAAACTGAAGCTGGCCGACGCGGAGCAAAAGCTCGTGGAGACGGAGGCAAAGTTGAAGGCGGATCGCGCCGCGGCTGCGGCGGACCTGGCCAGCAAGCAGCGGGCGCACGATCAAGCCGAGTTTCAAGTGAAGCAGGCGGAGCAACAACTGGGGTCGTTGACATTGCGTTCCCCGAGCGAAGGCGTGGTGGTCCTGCAGGTGAACTGGCAGGCCTCCGGACCGATGCAGATGCCGGCCCCTTTTAAGCCCGGTGATCACGCGTGGCCGGGCGCGACGATCGCGGAATTGCCGGACACGTCGTCGCTGCAAATCACGGCGCGGGTGGAAGAGGCGGAGCGCGGACGCGTGCAAATCGGGCAATCGGCAATCATCCGCGTCGACGCGGTGCCGGACCGCAGCTACACCGGCAAGGTGGAAGAGATCAGCACGACGGCGAGCCCGGACTTCAATGGCGGTTGGCCCTTTCCGCGGAATTTCACGCTGACCCTTGCGCTGCCGGAAAGCGATGCGCGGCTGACTCCGGGGATGGGAGCGATTGTGCGCATTGCGGTGGATCGCGTGGCGCAGGGAATCGTAATACCCACGGAAGCGATTTTCCGGAAGGAAGGGCGCTCGGTCGTGTACGTGCGGCGAGGCTCGAAGTTCGAGGAAGTAGCGGTCGAAGTGGCGCGGCGCAGCGGCAACGATGCATTGATAGCGAAGGGCGTCCGCGTGGGAGAGCAGTTGTCGCTGAAGGATCCGACGCAGACGGAGTAGAAGCAACGGTGAAGAAGAAGCTACAACATGGAATGCTTGGCGTGGTTCTGGCAGGATGCGCTGTGGCCGCGGGAGGATGCAAAGCACAGAAGGTCAGCGCTTCGGACGGCGATATCCCCAGCGCGAAGGCGCAGCAGGGGGATGTGGAATTGCGCTTTCCGACGACGGGCGTACTGAATGCGACGCAGAGCCGCATTGTGGTGGCGCCACCAGTCGCCGGAGGAACGCTGCGAATCATTCAATTGAGCGCGACGGGAAGCGCGGTGAAGAGCGGCGATGTGGTGGTCTCCTTCGATCCGGCGCAGCAGGAATACAACGTGGCGCAGAGCCACAGTGATTTGGAGGAGGCGGAGCAGGAAATCGTGAAGGCCCAGGCAGACGCGAGCGTGCAAACAGCGGAAGATAAAACCGCGATGATCAAGGCGAAGTACGCGGTGCGGCGGGCGGAGCTGGACGTCAGCAAGAATGAACTGTTGAGCGAAATAGACGCGAAGAAAAATGATCTTGCGCTGGAAGAGGCCAAACGGGCTCTGGCACAACTGCAGCAGGACATTCAATCGCACACGACTTCAAACCAGGCAGCCTTGGCGTTGAGCGAAGAGAAGCGCAACAAGGCGCAACTGGCCATGCGGCAGGCTGAACAGAATATCCAGAATATGAAAGTGAAGGCGCCGATTAGCGGGATGGTAGTGATACGCCCGAACGAGAGCGCCGCCGGGGGAATGTTTTATGGCGGCATGACTTTGCCGGATTACCAGGTGGGCGATCAAGCGAGTCCCGGCAGCACGGTTGCGGAAGTGATCGATACGGGAAAGATGGAGATCAAGTCGAAAGTTTCGGAGAAAGACCGGCCATATTTGAAAAAGGACCAGCCGGTGGAAGTCGAGATGGACGCGATGCCCGGAGAAAAGGTGAAGGGCAGAGTTGCCAGCGTGGCCGGAGCCACCGGCCAGGGCTTTTTCTGGGACAATTTACAGCGGACATTCGATGTGACCGTTCAGTTGGAGCGGGAAGACGCGCGTCTGCGGCCCGGTTTTTCGGCGAACGTAACATTTTTGGGCGAGCGGATTCCCGGCGCGTTGACCATTCCCATGGAAGCCGTGTTTGAGCATGCCGGAAAAACAATTGTTTATACAAAACAGGGAAGCTCGTGGGAATCCCAGGATGTGAAAGTGCGGGCCTACTCGCAGGGCCGCGCGATTCTGGAGAGCGGATTGACGGCGGGAACACAAGTGGCGCTGGTGAACCCGGAAGAGCACGGCGCAGGCAAGGGGAAAGCCATCGCGGCGACGGGCCCGTCAGTGCGAGCTTCGGCGCCGTGAGGAATGAGGAATCGCAGGATGAGCATCGTCTGGAAACGCTACCTGAAAAATATTCAGCAATGGCTGCCCGACGTTGTGCTCGGCCTGGAAAATCTTTCCACACACAAACTGCGGTCGCTGCTGACCATGCTGGGAATGATTTTTGGAGTGGCGGCGGTGGTGGCGATGCTGTCGATTGGCGCCGGCGCGCAGCAAAAGGTGATGGCGTTTATCGAGCAGTTGGGCGTGCGGAACCTGATCATCGAAGCGAAAGAAGCGTCGAATTGGCAGGACCTCCAGAAAGTGCGCCGCACGTCGCCGGGACTGACGATCAACGATTTCGACGTATTGGACAAGAATTTGCAGGGGGTGGAAGAGGCAACACCGAGGAAACGCGTGCACGCGTCGAAGGTTCTGCCAAAGCCTCAGCAGGACCCGCCAGTGGTTTTCGGAGTGCGCCCGGAATATTTGACTATTGCGTCCCTGCGCGTGACAGAAGGGCGCTTCTTTACGGCGGCGGATGATTCGGCGGCCGCGCCCGTTTGTGTGTTGGGAGCGGCGGCGAAGGACAGTCTGTTTGGTGCGGCGAATTCCGTCGGCGAATACGTGAAGTTGAATGACGAGTGGTTCCACGTGATTGGAGTAGTGGCGCCGCAACTGGCCGCGCAAAGCGACGCCTCCGGGATACAAAGCGAGGACCTGAACAATCTGATCTATGCGCCGCTGAATTCCGTGCTCACGCGCCTGGAAGATTCGCAAGGCTACTACAAGGATGAAATTGATGGCATCTACTTGCGGATGGTATCGGGAAACGACAGTTCGACGAACGCCAAAATCGCGCGGGGCATTTTGAATGTGACCCATCACCAAGCCGGAGACTTCACGATTGTGGTGCCCGCGGAATTGCTGGCGGAGCAGCGGCGGACGGAGCAGTTGTTCAACACGGTGATGGTGGCGATCGCCTCGATTTCGCTGCTGGTGGGCGGAATTGGAATCATGAACATCATGCTGGCGGCAATTCTGGAACGAACGCGGGAGATTGGTGTGCGGCGGGCTGTGGGCGCGCGGCAACGGGACATCGTGCGGCAGTTCGTCATCGAAGCGGTGCTGATTTCGTTTGCCGGCGGGTTGGTGGGAATTGGCGTGGGCTTTGGAATGTCGGAGATGATCGCGTGGTTTGCCGGATGGTCAACGGTAGTGACGGCGGCATCGATTCTGCTGGCGTTTGCGGTATCGCTTTCGGTGGGGCTGGTGTTTGGCATCTATCCTGCCATGAAGGCGGCGCGGCTCGACCCGGTGGAAGCCATCCGGTACGAGTAGTTCTTGTGCGGAGAAGCAATTGATTGGGAGGTGGACCTTGCTGCGTCGGATGGTAACTCTTCTCGCGTGTGCGGTGCTGATTCTGTTCTCGTGCAGCGAGGCCTTGGCGCAGAACAGCCAGCCATTGGAACGCCTGCTGGGAATACCGGTAAAGCAAAGGCCGGCGCCACCGCTGCCCACACCAGAGGGATTTGCGGATCACATTGCAGGCGGGAAGCTGGTGCTTTCGCTGGAGGACAGCATCCGGCTCGCGCTGGTGAACAACACGGATATTCGGCTGGACAATTCCGCCACGGAGTTGGCGCAGAACAACGTGTTCCGGCAGTATCAGTTGTTTGACCCGCTGTTTCTGGCCAGCTTTAACGACCAGCGGTCGCAATCCCCCACCTCGACGCAATTGCAGGGCGCATCTATCCTCAACACGCTGACGCAAGCGACGACATTCGGCTATTCACAAACGTTTGAGAGCGGGACAAATTTCCAGACGAATTTCAGCTTCAACAAATACTCGACGAATAGCTCCTACAGCTTCCTTAATCCTTCCATTCCGACAACGTTGCAGTTCCAAGTGACGCAGCCACTGCTGAAGAATCTTGGCTTGTTTGCAAATCGCGCGCCCATCCTGATTGCCCAGCGCAATCTGAAGCAAGCGCAATCGGTGTTCCAAGCGGAAGTGAACGACATACTTCTGCAGACGATTGGGGGATATTGGAACGCGGTGCTGGAGCGAGAAGCGCTGGTGGTGCAGAAAAAATCGTACGATGAGGCGCAAAAGAGCTACGACCATGACAAGAAGGCGTTGAGTTTGGGCGCCTTGCCGCCGCTGGACATCTACCGCTCGGAATCGCAGGTCGCTTCCAGGCGTGTGGGGCTGATTCAGGCCGAATACAGCTTGAAACAGGCTGAAGACCAATTCCGGCAAATCATCGGCGCAGACCGCGACCCGGCGATCCGGGCGCTGGACCTCGAACTCAGCGAGGATTTTCGACCGGAGGGAGCTCTGGTGGATATTGATATTGCCACCGCGCTTTCACGCGCCCTTGCAAACCGGCCAGAATTCGACGCCGCGCGACAGATTCTGGCCAGCGATGAAATGAACATCCGGCTCGCGCACAACAACATTCGCCCAGACCTGGAGCTTTCCGGGAGTTACGCCACGAATGGGTTGGGCGGGAACGAGTACAACAGTGCGATGCCGCCGGTTCTCATATCGCCGGGAGGTTTGGGAGATAGCTTGAACCAGATGATCCATTTCAACTATCCAACCTACGGGCTGACGCTGTCATTGCGCTTGCCGATCAAGAATCACAGCGCGGAAGCAAATCTTGGGGATGCGCTGGTTTCCCGGACGCACGACCAATATCAGGAAGAGAAGACGAGGCAAACCATCACGCTGGAAGTGAAGAATGCCGTACACCAGCTCGAGGAGTCTAAACTCTCGCTGGAAGCCGCGCGAGTCGCCGTGGATCTGGCGGAAAAAAGTTTGCGTGCCGAAGAACGAAAGTACGAATTGGGATCAAGCACGGTGTTTTTTGTGCTGGATGCCCAAACGCAGTTAGCGCAAGCGGAGTTTTCGCTGGCGCAGGCGGAGACGGGATACCAGACAGCTGTGGCACAGGTGCAGCATGCAACCGGAGAACTGTTGAGCCGCTACCACGTCGAACTTGCGCCACGGCACAAATGAGATGCGGAGAACAAGGCTGGCACGCAGATTAGCGCTATTCCTTTGGAACTACGAGCCCCTTCATTTCGGGGATTGTCTGACCGCCGTCCTCTTCGTGGCGCCACTCGAAGGTGCGTTCTGCCGCGGTAAAACCTGTGGGTCGGACTAGCTGGACATGCAGTGTGAGTTTGCGCGGAGTCAGATTTCCTGGGAGTTCACCGGTAATCGTCTCGGCATGATCTATGAGTGGAAATCCTTTCTCTCCCTTGGCGATCAGTGTGCTGCGTTCAGCGCGAAGCTCCCAGCGGAGCAAATAGTCGTGGAGGGGATAGCTAGGCAGTTCTTTTTCTGACTTTGGAGTGACCGTAATTGTGAATGCGCTGGGGACTTTGTACGCCCACTCGTTCCAATCCGCCGCTAGTGTTGCCGGGGCGTTAGCCTCGTTCCACACCTGGTAAGACGGGCGGCGCTGGCGGTATTCATCCACGACGCCAATATCCACATAACCTTCCTGAACACCGGGCCAAAGATTGCGATGTGATTTATAGTCCTGATAGCACCAGAAAATCGCACCCGCAATCCAGTCGCGGCGCGCAAACTCCGCCATTTGCTCGCGAATCGTTTCCACACGCAAGCGATCCCCGGCAACGGAATCGGCCGCGAAAATAGCGGGAGTTCCAAATTCAGAGATGATCAGCATTTTGCCGGGGAAAAGGCGATTAATTTTGTCCAGCGCGGGAGCGAGGCCGGATTTCGGACCTGCCCATGATCCGAAATACTGGTTCATCATCAGGAAGTCGGCTTCCTGAGCGGCGGCATCTTCGGCGCGATCCACGGCGGGAAGCGAGTCGTCCGCGAAGGAAACGAAGCGGTCAGGATCGATTTCGCGGATCATGTCGCGCATTGTTTTGAAATAGGCGCGGCCGCCGGGGGTGGACATTTCACTCTCGTTGGAGACGCTCCAGGCAAAAATGCTGGGGTGATTCGCGTTCTGCTCGATCATTTCGCGCATCTGCTGTTTGGCAAGAGCCAAAACCTTCGGGTCGCTCAACTGTTTTTCGCTGAATTGCCACACGGGAATTTCCGGGATGAAGAGCATGCCGTTGCGATCGGCGTAGTCAAAAATGTAGGAATTCTGCGGGTAATGCACCGGGCGGGTAAGGGTCACCTGGAGGGCTTTCATGTCGTCGTAATCGCGGCGCATCGTGCCGGGCGTTTCGGCAAGCCCCTCCCACGGCGACTCTTCGTGCCGCGTCATGCCACTTAGACGCACGCGTTCACCATTGATCAGCAGATGGCGGTCGCGAATTTCGATTTGCCGAAGCCCGAAAGTGTCCTCGCGAGCATCGAGGACTTTGCCACCCGATTCCAGTTTCAAGGACAGCCGGTAGAGATTGGGCTGGTCAATGCTCCACCGATGGATGTTTGCCAGTTTGAGGGAGACAACTCGGTTCGATCCGCCGGGGGGCAGCGAAAATGTTTCCGAAGTTTCCGCCGCCGTCTGGCCCTCGGGATCAAGCGCAACGAGGCGCAAAATCACCGCGGCGCTTTGTTTGGAACTATTCTCGAGGAAAACTTCGTCCTGAAGCGTTGCACTCGTGCCGCTGATCTCCGAGCGAATTTGTTGGCGGCGAATGAGGAGTGGTTCATTCATCGTAAGAAAAACGTCACGGACTATTCCGCCGTAATGCCACCAGTCGTACCAGACGTTGTTGGAGGAGCGGAGGCGCATGGCCAAACCGGGGATAGTGGAAGCAGATGGCCGATTGTCAATTTCTACGGCAAGGTAATTAACTGGCTGCAGGTGCGCGCTGATATCGAAATAATAGGCCGTATAGCCACCCTCATGGCTTCCGATCTCGATGCCATTCAGCCAAACGTGAGTGGAATAGAACGTCCCGTTGAAATGCAATTCAATGTGTTTGCGGGAAAGTTCAGCGGGGATTTCAAAAGTGCGGAAATACCACGCGATGCCTTCGTAATCGTCATACTTGCCGATGTTCCAGGTATGGGGAACGGAAATGGGAAGCACTTCATCGGGCAATTGCTTTTGCCAACCAGAGGACTCGCCGCTGGCCGCGGGATCGATGCGGAACGACCAGTGTTGATTCAAATCAATATGTGTGACGGCAGGCAGAATCGCGGGGAACAGAAGGAACACTGCACTCAAGAATAGGTGTTTCATATTTGTTTGTTGGCCAGGCTCATGCGCGCCTGTCCTAAACCTCGCCGGGTTCCTGCGTCACGATGTGCACGTCCACTGCCGGCGACTCCCGCAGAAAGCGGTGGACTACGGAAAGGTACAGATATTTGCGCCAGTCGCGGACGGATGCCCGGCCAAAGACGACCTGGGTGATGTGTTTTGCGCGGACGAAGTCAGAGATGGCGTCCGCCACGCTTGTCCCCTTCGTCCGAATCACTTCCGCCCCCAGGTTTTCCGCGAATCTCAGGTTCGCTTCCAGGACCTTGGGATTCTCCTCGCGCGACGCCAATTCGCGGTCAACGTGGATCACAAAAAGCTGGGCATCCAGTCTCCGCGCCATACGCGCCGCCCGCGCGATCAGATATTGCCCCGAGGGGCTTCCGCTCACGCATACGGCAATTCGTTCGCGGACGCTCCAGTTTTCGTGAATCTCCTTGGCGTCCATATAGGACTCCAGGCTGCGGTCCACCTGTTCCGCCACCTGGCGCAAGGCCAATTCGCGTAGGGCGATGAGGTTGCCGCGGCGAAAGAAATTGGAGAGCGAGCGCTGCACCTTCTCTTCGCTGTAAACATCGCCGCGCTTCATGCGGTTCTGGAGCGCTTCGGGAGTAAGGTCCACCATTACCGTTTCCGTGGCGGAAAGGGGGACCCAGTCCGGCACGGTTTCGCGCACGGTGATGCCGGTAATGGCGCGAACCGTGGGCGCGATGCTTTCGATGTGCTGGATGTTCACGGTCGAAAGAACGTCAATCTTTGCCGCGAGAATCTCCTGTACATCCTCATAGCGCTTGCGGTGGCGGCTGCCGGGAATGTTGGTGTGGGCCAGTTCGTCGACGAGCACGACTTGCGGGTGCCGAGCCAGGATGGCATCCACATCCATTTCTTCAAACACCGTGCCTTTGTAGTCGATCTTCTTTTTGGGCACCGCTTCCAATTGATCAGCGAGGGCCTGGACACCCTTGCGCCCGTGGGTTTCCACGATGCCGATGACGGTATCCTCGCCGCGCTTGCTGCGGCGGATTGCCTCGCTCAACATGCTGTAAGTCTTTCCCACGCCAGGCGCGTAACCGAGGAACAGCTTGAAGATTCCGCGGGCCTTGGATGATGGGGAAGCTACCTCCAGCCAGTCTTCGGGCTTTTTCGGCAAGTCTTTTTCTTCTCCACGAAACGATTTGTTAGTGCGCTACAATACCGTTATGACGCGCTTCGTAATGGGGCGCGGGATGGGAATTTTCGTTGCCACCATCCTGCTGATCTCCATGACTTACATCTTCAACCGGATCTTTCACGTTAACCAGACGACAGTCGCGCTGTCGTATCTTCTGGCGATTTTAGCAGTTTCCGCGGTTTGGGGCATGGTTGTCTCAGTGTACATGTCCGTGAGCGCAATGCTGTTGTTTAACTTTTATTTTCTACCCCCGGTGGGCAGCTTTACCATTGCCGATCCGCAAAATTGGGTGGCCCTCTTCGCTTTCCTCTTCACCTCCCTCGTGGGCAGCCAACTTTCCTCGCGCATCCGCAAGGAAGCAGATACGGCGCACGGGCGGCGGCGCGAAGTGGAACGCCTGTATGAGTTCAGCCAGAAGCTGCTCGGGGCCGGCAACGTCATTCAGCTGATGAACGCCATCCCCAACTATATTGTGGAGTGTTTTGAAGCCGGGGCCGCGGAACTCTTTGTCCCTCAGAAAGACAAATTCTACCGCTCCGGCTACGGTGCGGCCCAACTCGACGAGGAGCAGATGAAGTCCGCCTATTTACGGGATGAAGCCAGCACGAAGACACAAGGGACGCTCCATTTTCTTCCAGTGCGCCTGGGCGTAAAGCCGATTGGCAGCCTGGGGATTTCCGGGGCCCGGCTTTCGCGGCAAACGCTCGATGCCGTCAGCTCATTGGTGGCGATTGCGATCGAGCGCGCCCGGGCGATCGAGCAACTGAGTGAAACGGAAGCGGAACGCCAAGGGGAACGCCTGAAATCCGCCCTGCTCGATTCCATCGCGCACGACTTTCGCACGCCGCTTACCTCCATCAAGGCGGCGGTCACGGATCTGCTGGGCTCGCAGACGCAGACCAAGCAGCAACAGGAACTTCTGACCATCGTGAATGAAGAGTGCGACCGCCTGAACCATCTGGTGGAAGAAGCGGCCGAAATGGCGAAGCTGGAAGGTGGCGAGTTCGAGTTGCACTTTGAGGCGGTGCCGGTGGCTACTCTGGTCGAAACATCTCTGCAACACCTGAAGAAAGCGCTTGGAGAACGCCAGTTGATTATCAATCTGGCTGACGATTTGCCGCGAGTGCGCGCCGATCTGGACCGGGCAAAAGACATTCTCGTGCAGCTCATCGACAACGCGAACCTATATTCGCCCAAGGACAAGCCCATCACGATTTCGGCCGAGCAGACTGGGGATTTTGTCACACTGAGCGTTGCCGATAGCGGCCCGGGCATCGATTCCTTCGAGCAAGGGCTTATTTTCGACAAGTTTTATCGCGGACGCGATCAACGCTACCTGGTGCGCGGCACCGGCATGGGGTTGCCGATCGCGAAGGCCATTGTCACGGCCCACGGCGGCAGCATCAATGTGACCAGCCAACTGGGCCACGGTTCCGTTTTTTCGTTCACGCTGCCCATGGTTGCCCGGCGCGGTGAGGCCCGATGAGTTCATCCAGCATTCTTGTGATTGACGACGAGCCGCAGATTCGCCGCGTTCTTCGCTCCACGCTTTCTTTCCGGGGTTACGAGATTTCCGAAGCCGCGACCGGAGAAGAAGGCGTCGAGCTTGCCGGCAAATTGAAGCCAGATTTAATACTCCTCGACGTGAATCTGCCGGGCATCAGCGGGATTGAAGCCTGCAAGGAAATCCGGCGCACCAGCGATGCCCCCATCATCATGCTGACGGTGCGCAGCGCGGAGAGAGACAAGGTGGTTGCACTCGACGCGGGGGCCGACGACTACGTCACAAAGCCATTCGGCATTGAAGAATTGCTTGCGCGCGTGCGGGCTTCCCTGCGCCGGCACGCTCCCGCGGAGGCCATGGCGCCATTCCACGCGAAGGATTTATCCGTGGATTTTGAAAAGCGTCACGTAACCGCGGGCGGAGAAGAAGTCCACCTTGCGCCAAAGGAATTTGAGGTGCTGAAGCAGTTGATGATGCAGCAGGGCAAGCCCGTTACGCATCGCCGGCTGCTGCAAACGGTTTGGGGGCCGGAGTACGGCGAGGAAACCGAAAACCTTCGCGTCGTGATCAATCAATTACGCAAGAAAATCGAGAAGGATCCGGGAAAGCCGAGATACATACTTACCGAGCCATGGATTGGCTACCGCTTTCAGCCGCCGAAAAGCTCAGCGGGCAAATAATCGCCGCCCCCATTCTTGGCGCACTGCTATTACTTGGCAGGGAAGCTCGCGTCGAGATCCAGATTCAATTCCAGCACATTCACGCGTGGTTCCCCCAGGATTCCCCACTGCCGGGCCTGCGTGTGCCGGGCAATCACGGAACGAAGCGCTTCCGGAGTTATTCCACGGACGCGCGCAATCCGAGGAATCTGGAATTCAGCGGCTGCCGGGGAGATGTCCGGGTCAAGCCCCGAACCAGAAGTCGTGACCAAATCGGCGGGAATGGGAACCCCCGGATTCTCCTGCTGCAGCTTCGCAACATCCTGTGCCACGCGATCGACGAGCTGCTTGTTCGTCGGTGCCAGGTTCGAACCAGACGAAGCCGTAGCGTCGTAACCGTTTCCGGCTGCCGATGGGCGAGAATGAAAATATTTGTCCGACGCGAATGCCTGCCCGATCAGCCGAGAGCCAATCACCTGGCCGTTCTTTTCCAGCAAGCTTCCATTGGCCTGCTTTGGGAAGAGCAACTGGCTTAACCCCGTGACCGCCAGCGGATACAAAAGGCCAAACAGCAGCGTGGTGATGAGTGTGAATTTTGCCGCGACAATCAGATGATTCTTCATACCGTCCTCTATGCCAGATGCAGCCACGAAAGCAGGATATCGATCAGCTTGATCCCGACAAACGGCGCGATCACACCACCCAGCCCGTAGATCAGCAAGTTTCTCCGCAAAAGCGCGGCGGCGCCGAGCGGGCGATAGCGGACGCCGCGCAGGGCCAGCGGGATCAACGCGATGATGATCAACGCGTTGAAAATCACCGCCGAAAGAATCGCGGAATCCGCCGTGCGCAATTTCATGATGTTAAGAGCGTTGAGCAAAGGAAACGTTCCGGCGAACATCGCCGGAATGATCGCGAAGTATTTCGCAACGTCATTGGCAACGGAAAAAGTGGTCAGCGAGCCGCGCGTAATCAGCAATTGCTTGCCGATTTCCACGATTTCGATGAGCTTGGTGGGATTGGAATCCAGATCCACCATGTTGCCGGCTTCTTTTGCGGCTTGCGTTCCGGTGTTCATGGCAACGCCGACGTCAGCCTGCGCCAAAGCCGGCGCGTCGTTGGTGCCGTCGCCGGTCATGGCTACAAGCTTTCCTTTGGCTTGCTCGTTGCGAATCAAAGCCATCTTGTCTTCGGGCTTAGCTTCGGCGAGGAAATCGTCCACGCCAGCCTGGCGGGCAATGGCTGCGGCGGTCAACGGATTGTCCCCCGTGATCATCATGGTGCGGATACCCATGGCGCGTAGGTGATCGAAGCGTTCGCGAATGCCGCCCTTCACAATGTCGGTGAGCTCAATCGCACCCAGCACGCGGAAATTCTGCGCCACCAGCAGCGGCGTGCCTCCAGACTTGGCGATGCGTTCGATTTGTCCCTGCATCTCCGACGGCACAACCTGACCCTTTTCCGCTACGTAGCGCGCGATCGCTTCCGGCGCACCCTTGCGGATTTCCTTGTCGTCCATATCCACGCCAGACATACGGGACTGCGCGGAGAAGGGAATAAACACGGGGTTGTGCGGCGCCAACTCGCGGCCGCGCAAACCGTACTTTTCCTTGGCCAAAACAACAATCGAACGGCCCTCTGGGGTTTCATCGGCAAAGGAAGCCAATTGCGCCGCGCTGGCAAGCTCCGCATCGGTGATGCTGGGGCACGGGTGGAAGGCAGTGGCTTCGCGATTGCCGAGCGTGATCGTGCCGGTTTTGTCGAGCAAGAGCACGTCGACGTCGCCCGCCGCTTCCACCGCCCGCCCAGACATGGCGATCACGTTGCGTTGAATCAACCGGTCCATCCCGGCGATACCAATGGCGGAAAGCAACCCGCCAATCGTGGTGGGAATCAGGCAAACCAGCAGCGAAACCAGCGCGAAGACCGTCTGCGGAGCTCCGGAATACATGGCAAACGGCTGCAGCGTCACCACCGCCAGCAGGAAAATAATTGTCAACCCGGCCAACAAAATGTTCAGCGCAATTTCATTGGGAGTTTTCTGACGGGAAGCGCCTTCCACCAGCCCAATCATGCGATCGAGAAACGTTTCTCCGGGGTTGGACGTGATGCGCACCTTGATTTCATCGGAAAGGACGCGCGTGCCGCCAGTGACCGCGGAGCGGTCTCCTCCCGATTCACGAATGACAGGTGCGGATTCGCCGGTAATGGCGGACTCGTCCACCGAGGCCACGCCTTCAATGACTTCGCCGTCGCCGGGAACGAACTCGCCCGCGGCCACAAGCACGATGTCTCCGGAACGCAATTTGGAGCTCGGGAGCAGTTCCGTCTTTCCATCCGGCCGCAATTTGCGCGCCTCGGTCTCCGCGCGCGCCTTGCGCAGTGTTTCCGCCTGTGCCTTGCCACGCCCTTCGGCCATGGCTTCCGCGAAATTGGCAAACAGCACGGTGAACCACAGCCACAACGTGATCTGCAATCCAAACCAGAAGTTGCCCCTGTGCTGAAGCGCATCCAGTACAAGCACAACCCCCGTGATCACGGCCCCCACTTCCACAACGAACATCACGGGATTCTTGATGAGTAGCCGTGGATCCAGCTTCCAGAACGAATCCACGATGGCCGTTCGCAAGATCTTCCGGTCGGTTATCGAAGCGCTTTTTGCCTGTGCCGTCGTCATCTTATTCCTCAAAACGCCTTTCCCGCATTCATGAGCAGGTGCTCCAGAATTGGACCCAGGCTCAACGCAGGAAAGAAAGTCAGAGCTCCCACAATTAAAATCACGGAAATCAGCAATACGGTGAACAACGGGCCAGTTACTGGGAAGGTACCCAGGGATTCCGGCACGTGTTTCTTGGCGCCCAGGCTGCCCGCAATGGCCAGAATCGGAATAACCATGAAGAAACGTCCCAGCAGCATCGCCACCCCAAGGCTCGAGTTGTACCAGAACGTGTTGGAATTGATTCCAGCAAACGCGGAGCCGTTGTTTCCCACGGCCGAGGTGTAGGCATAGAGCACCTGCGATAGCCCGTGCGCGCCTGGATTACTGATGCTGGACACTCCGAATTTCGCGACCGAACCGACCGCCGAAAATACCAGAATCGTGAAGGAGGTGATCAGAATCGCCAGCACCGCCATCTTCACGTCGAATGACTCGATCTTTTTGCCCAGATACTCCGGCGTTCTTCCCACCATCAATCCAGCAATGAAAACCGAGAGGATCACGAAAATAAGCACTCCGTAGAGGCCCGCACCCACTCCGCCGAACACCACTTCGCCAAGCATGATATTGATGAGCGGAACCATGCCCGCCAGGGGCGTCAGGGAATCGTGGGCATTATTGACTGCGCCACAACTCGCATCGGTGGTCACGGTCGTAAATAGCGCGGAATTGGCGATTCCGAAGCGCACTTCTTTCCCTTCCATGTTTCCGCCGGGCTGCGTCTCCGAGGCTTTGCTGTTCACCCCGGCGAGCAGGGGATTGCCCCGAGCCTCGGACGAATAGGCCACCAGAACTCCCGCGAGGCAGAGGATGGCCATCGCACTCCAAACCGCCCAACCGTGCCGCGGCGACTTGGTCATGCGGCCCAGGGTGTAGGTCAGGCCGGCGGGAATGGCAAAAATCAGCAACATCTGAACAAAATTGGAAAGCGGGGTGGGATTTTCAAATGGGTGCGCGCTGTTCGCATTGAAGAAGCCACCGCCATTCGTTCCGTACATCTTGATGGCTTCCTGGGAAGCTACGGGCCCCTGAGCAATCACCTGCGATGTCACTGTATCCCGCTTCACGCTGCCATCGGCGTTCTTCGTTTCGACAACCTGCGATTCCACCAGGCTTGCGTTGGTGTAAGGATGGAGATTTTGCACAACGCCTTGAGAAACCAGAAAAAGCGCGGCAATCAGGCTGAAGGGCAAAAGGGCCCACAAGAAGGCGCGCGTGGCATCCACCCAGAAATTGCCGATGGTCGCAGATTCCTTGCGCGCCACACCGCGAATCACTGCGATGGCCAGGGCAATACCGACCGCTGCCGAAGCAAAGTTGTGGTAGGCGAGCCCCGCCATTTGCGTGAGATAGCTCATGGTGGTTTCGGGAGTGTACGCCTGCCAGTTGGTGTTTGTGGTGAAAGAAGCCGCCGTGTTCCAGGCGAGGTCGGGGGCCACGTTTGCCAGCTTTTGGGGATTCCAGGGCAGCCAGAACTGCACGCGTTGGATGAGGTAGAGCAGAAGCATGGAAACACCGCTGAAGATCAGCATGGTCACGCCATATTCTGTCCACTTCATTTCTTTCTTGTCGTCGATCCCGCAGGTCCAGTAGATGAGGCGCTCCACGGGGCGCAAAACAGGATCCAGCCACGTGGATTTCCGCTCAAACACGCGGTACAAATACACACCCATGGGTTTTGTGACCAGCAGCACTACGCCAAGATACAGCGCAATTTGGAACCATCCATTGCCTGTCATGGCTAGAATTTCTCCGGTTTCAATAGCGCGTACAGCAGATAGCCGCACAAAAGAATAGAAATAACAATCAGAATGATATTCCCAAGCATTGTCTCAGCCCTCTATTTCAACCGCTCGCAGCCCTTCAGATACAGAATGCCGAGGGCGAAAAACAGAATTGTACACACTACAAAAATCAAGTCGGTCATGCATTGCTCCTGGCTTGCATATTAGCCTACTTACTAGCTCTAAGAAAACGGTGAGAGGCACATTAGGGATTCGTAAGTGTAGTTCACAGCGCTTGTCCCACGTTGTGACTTGTGCCACACTCCCCAAGCGAACTCTCCATGCCCGACCGGCGTCCGTCTCCACCCACTTCTGCGATTGGCGGGACTCCCGGCCATGCACGTACCACGCCTCCTTCCGAATTTCTCCCTGCGAGCCCTCGTGCCGAGTGGGCGCGCCTGCACGCAGGTTTTGTCTACGTCGGCATCGTTTCGATCCTTCTTGGCCCGCTGCTTCCTTACCTTGTGCGCCACTGGTCCCTGAGCGATTCGCAAGCCGGGTTTCTCTTCACCGCGGAGTATTCTGGAAGCGTTTTGGGGAATGTGATAACGGGACTTCTTCTTCCGCGGCTCGGATTCTCCAAAGTAATGGGAATCGGTTTCCTCGCGTTTGCCCTGAGTTTTTCCGTCCTCGGAGCCGGCCCCTGGACCCTTGCCTGCCTTTTCATTTTCGTGTTTGGCGTAGCGATAGGCCTCGTTGTACCCATCACGAATCTTCGCGGGACTCAGTTGCCCTCAAAGAATACCGCTGGCGCCGTGAGCCTGCTGAATTTGTCCTGGGGGATTGGAGCGGTACTTTGCCCATTTCTAGTTGCCTCTCTGGTGCCTTCCCTTAGGCTCCGGGGTTTCTCGATTTCTCTCTGCGTGCTCGCGCTGCTGTTTGCCGGAGCTTATTTCCTGCGACCAATCAAAGGCAGCGTCCCGGCGAAAGGACCGTCAACACACTCGCTTGACGCGTGGCTGGCGAAATTGCGTCTCCCTTCGGCTGTTCCGTTGTTTGCGATTTTCTTCCTGTATGTTGGCGTGGAAATCGCCATCGGCGGTTGGGCGGCTGCCTATGAAAAACGCATGACGGGCATGGAAAGCTCCTCCTGGATGTTCGCGCCTTCTGTTTTCTACAGTTTCATGCTGATCGGCCGGGGCTTGACGCCCTTGGTCCTACGCCATTTCTCACAAATGTCTGTATCCACGGGCGGGTTGCTCTGCGCGTTTGCGGGCGGGGGCGTTATGACGGTTTCGCAAACACCTTTCACGCTCTACATAGGAGTTGCATTGGTGGGACTGGGGCTTGCGCCGCAATATCCACTGTATGTCACCTGGCTGGCGAAGTCATTTCGCGAAGATGCCAACTGGCTCGGCGCTCTCTATTTTGGCAGCGGAGGTCTTGGCGGAGCGGTTATTCCGTGGCTCGTCGGCATTATTGCATCTCACACCAACTCTTTGCGTGCGGGACTCATTCTGCCGGTCGCCGTGATTGCAGTGATGTTCCCCATTTTAATGCGGTTGCGACCGCGGCGTGTTCCGGCATGAAGAACAATTCTGCCTAACAAGCTAGAACGAAAAGCGGAAGCCAGCGCTTCGGCGGGCGGATTGGACGAACGCGGCGTCTGCCCGATACAATTGCTTCCATGCTCCCGGAATCTCGGGTCACTCCTCCGCTTTCTCCGGCCGAAGCCACGCGCATTGCCTTGGAACTTTTTGCGTTGCGCGGTGAGGTGCGGCCATTGCCGGGTGAGTACGACGATAACTTCCATATCGTGAATGCAGACGGGCGCGGCTACGTGCTGAAAGTTATGCATGCCGCGCGTGAAGCTACATTCGTGGACATGCAATGCCGGGCACTCACGCACCTTGCGGAACGGGCACCACATCTGGTTCTTCCACGAGTGATTCCCAGTTCCAGCGGCGAATTGTTCAGCCAGATCCAAGTCGCCGATGGCTCCCGCCGCATTGTTTGGTTGCTCACTTTTCTTCCCGGCACGACCCTTGCGGAGGTGACGCCGCACACGCCGGAACTCTTGGAAAGCCTGGGCCGCTTTCTTGCTGAGGTTGACACGGCGCTCCTGGATTTTTCTCATCCCGTGACCAATCGCATTTTGAAATGGGACCTCAGCCGCGCAGGTTGGGCCTTCGAGAAGCTCTGCTTCGCCGCGGATCCTCAGCGGCGCGCCCTGGCGGAGCATTTCCTGAATTTGTTCGAGCAGAATGCAGTGCCGCGTTTGCACCGTTTGCGGCGCAGCGTCATCTATGGCGATGCCAACGACCACAACGTTCTCGTGAGCACCGAATGGTCAAAACCCAGGGAGGTCGTGAGCGTGATTGATTTCGGCGACCTGCACACGGGCTTGACTGTCGCGGAACCTGCGGTTGCTGCTGCGTATGCGATTTTCGGCGAGGATGATCCCATTTCCGTCGCAAGCTCCGTACTGGGCGGATATCACCGACGATTTCCTTTGAACGACGATGAAGTTGCGGCGTTTTTCTCGCTGATGGCCGCGCGGCTGGCCGTCAGCGTGGTTAATTCAGCGCATCGTAAGTCCCTGATCGCCGACGATCCCTATGTGACCGTCACAGAGGCCGCGGCTTGGGCTGCGCTCGAACGCCTTGCGCAAATTCCTCCGTCTGTTGCCAAGGATCGCCTCCGTGCCGCAACGCTCCCCGCTGGAGCTGCGTCATTGCGGAATGGAACAGGCTCGACGCAACTGGTTTCCTCGCTCGAACAATCCGTATCCGCCCGGCATAAATACCTTTCCGCCAATCTCAGCCTCTCCTATGACCGCCCGCTGAAAATCGTTCGCGGCTGGATGCAGTATCTTTACGACGACACGGGGCGCGCGTTTCTCGACGTTTACAACAATGTTCCCTTGGTGGGGCATTCTCATCCGCGTGTCGTGCGTGCCGTTCAGGAGCAAGTCGCGCTTCTCAATACGAACACACGCTATCTCCATGACAACATCCTTCGATACGCGGAGCGTCTCACCGTCCTGCTTCCTGCGCCATTGCGCGTCTGCTTCTTCGTGAATTCCGGAAGCGAAGCCAACGAACTCGCAATTCGCCTGGCCCGTACCCATACGGGCAGGGAAGACATCATCGTTCTGGAACACGCTTATCATGGGCATACCTCCACGCTGATTGATATCAGCCCGTATAAATTCAATGGACCTGGCGGAAAAGGGCGAAAGTCCTGGGTGCACGTTGCCCCGATAGCCGATGATTATCGCGGGATCTACCGGCGCGGCGAATCGGATCTCGGCGCAAAATATGCCGCGCACGTCGCGGAAATTCTGGAAAAATTGAAAAGGGAAGAGCGAGGAGCGGCGGCGTTCATTGCGGAAACACTCCCGAGCGTCGCGGGGCAGATTGTATTCCCGCCAGGTTACCTCTGCGAAGTTTACAAGCATGTACGGGCTGCGGGCGCGGTGTGCATCGCCGACGAAGTGCAGGTGGGATTCGGGCGCTTGGGAACTCACTTCTGGGGATTTGAAACGCAGGCCGCGGCGCCGGACATCGTCGTGCTGGGCAAACCGATTGGCAATGCCTTTCCTCTTGCGGCGGTTGTGACCACTCCGGAAATCGCGGCATCCTTCGCCAATGGCATGGAATTCTTCAGCACGTTCGGAGGCAATCCCGTCGCGTGCGCCGCGGGCCTGGCTGTGCTTGATGTGCTTGAGGGGGACCAACTGCAGCAGAACGCTCTGAAAGTGGGAGGGGAATGGTTGGAAGAATTGCGCGGGCTGCAAGCGCATTATCCGCTCATCGGTGATGTGCGTGGTATGGGCCTGTTCCTGGGGATAGACCTCGTTACGGATCGCGACGCGCGCACTCCTGCAACAACGCAGGCGCACTACGTCGTCAACCGATTGCGTGACCGCGGGATACTGGCCGGCACCGATGGCCCTCACCACAATGTGATCAAACTACGGCCGCCCTTGATTTTTTCTTCCTCGGACGCCGCCTTTTTTGCGTCCACTCTCTCCGAAGTTCTTGCGGAGGGACCGGCGCGACCCGCTTAATCGAACTTCATTGCATCTCGACCAGCGCAGGAGTAGTCTTTACGGGCCTTACTCCCTCAGCCCTCTTGTTCCATTTCCGATTAGTAAGGCAGCGGTTCCCGCCCTGCCCAGGCAAAGTTCGGAGGAGGACGAGTCCCATGTCCACGGAGAACAAGAATATAGTTCGCCGCCTCTACGATGAAGTCTGGAACAAACGCAAACTCGATGTAGTGGCGCAGATCATTTCGCCCAGCCACGCTTTGCTCGACCCGTTTGTCAGTGGCTCGCAGGTCGGCCCGGAGATGTACCGCCGCCGCGTGCTGGATCTGACCACGAGTTTCCCTGACTTGCGCTTTACGTTGGAGGACGTCATCGCCGAAAAAGACAAAGTCGTGGTGTCGTGGGTGATTTCCGGGACGCACAAGGGCGAGTTCATGAGCATTGCGCCCACCGGCAAGAGGGTTTCCGTGGAAGGAATTACCATTCACTACCTTCGGGACGGAAAGATTCTCGATTCCAATGCGCGGTGGGATGCCATGGGCCTGCTACGGCAGCTCGGAGCAGTGCCACCGCTCGGACGCAGCAAGGATGCTACCTTCCGAGGCTGAATTCCGTTCCGGCGACCGGTTGGCGCGAACCGGGCGTTAAGCGAACAATCAAACAGCTCTCTCGATCGCCTGGGCAAGTTCGAAAAGTTTCGTCACTGTATTCCAATTGCGCCCGGTACCCGAAGTCTTGAGGGCTCGCTCGATCGTCGGCCATGACATCTTGGGGCGAGCCATGCCATTCGGGAAATAAACGTGAGCCTCGCACCCATCAATATGCAGCTCTTCTGGTGCTGTTTGTATCTGCAAAGCGGCACGCAAGCATTCGGCCCCGGGAGGGTTCTTGAGGAAAATCACCGCCAGCTTTCTCGGATCGAGGCCGCGGCGCTTGGCAAAGGGGCTTCGCGAGATCACGTCACCCAACTCCGAACTGGTACGCAAGACCACATCAATGCGGAAGCCAAATTTTTGTGCGATGGCGTCCTCGATGCGCGTGGCGAGCTTCGCATGAGCACGCCCCTTCATTCGAAAGACGACGTTTCCGCTTTGCAGGTATGTTTGCACGTGTTGCAGCCCCAAGCTCGCGTAGAGGTCGCGCAGGGCGTCCATCTTGATTTTGTTGTGTCCCCCGACATTGATGCCACGAAGGAGCGAAATAATGACGGCCATGGCGGGCACGAGTATATCGCGTCATATTGCCGCACGGCTTTAAGAAAAAGAGGGAAAACGAGGAACTTGCAAAGATATGCGCCAAGGAATAGCCCTTCACCCGCAAGAGGCACGGGAGAATTTACGCGGACTTCGGGGGATGCGCAGCGCGTTCTTTCCGCTTTTCTTCTTTTGCTTGCTCGGAGGGTGGATAGGTATCGAATGCCTTGGCGAGTTCCTCGGCGACCTTTTTCCACACTTTTTCGGGTTCCGTGATCTTGCGCACCACATAAACCCGCCAAGCTAGACCCTTCGTCTTAGGATCGATCAGATCGATCACCAGAGCACCTTCCCTTTGGCTGCTGGCGCTGACATCGTTATAGAGAAATGTCCAGTAGCCGCCGATATTGGCGCCGTAGGGGCCCCAGTTCCCGGTGACCGCAACATCCACCTGCGACGAAGCATTCGCCCAGTAGCGCACGATAAGGTCAGGATGATTCTGCGAGTTCACTTCCCGCAATCCATGCTTTTCCAATTCGTGCGAGACCGAGTGATACAGGCGAACTTCAATCAGGTCGGGATTTACAACCAAACTGACCAGATTGTCGATGCCGCCCAGGAATGCATAGGTTTTGTACTTGGAGTAATCGAGGTTGGGATCGAAATCAACGACCGTCTTCGCGCGCAGTGGCCGAGCAAACAGAAATGCGCCCAGCAACACTACAAGCTTCAAGGCTTTCATGTAACGATGGTACTCGACACTGTGTTGGGGAATTCTCATGAGCATTCCTCGGTTGTGGATCCTGCGCATACGAAGGGATTCCCGGGGAGTAACTGGTGCTGCGGCTAGTGTAGGTCAATCGCGCACAATTTGCGAGACGGTCATCGCGCCAGCGCTTTTTTCCTAGTCGTTCTCGCCGTCGGCGGGCTCATTGTGAAACAGGCGCGCAAGGTCCGCGTGCTCCATGACCACGGAAGGGTCTTTCTGGATGGCATCGTAATAGTTCTTCTGAAAGCCGTCGCCGGTTTCTGTGGGAGCGAAAATCTTTCGGGCCAGCGAAATCGCTCCGCGGGTATCTTCGGGTGTAATCTCGGTTTCCGCCGCCAGTTCTTCGTCAATACGCACGACGAATTCAGACAGGTTATGCAGCCAGGAAAACTGCGGATCATCCACGACGAGCCGGAAGAGTTCGCCCGCCGACACGGCACCATGCACTTTCTCGTACTCGCGGCGCTCCATTTCCAGCAGCGTCTTGTGCAACCGCAAGAGCGCTTCACGGAGAGCTACAAGCTTCCGCCGTGCCGGAGTATCTCGCCAATTGCCTTGATTCGCGTATGGATTTTTGTCTTCGGCCACCGTTAGTCTCTTTCCGGTTGTTCGTCAGCGAGTTTCTGCCGCGCCACTACTTTGCGGCTTTCTCCCTCGCCTGGACAACCAGATCATTTTTCACGCTGGTAACATTGGTCACAAAGCCGGCGCGAGCCGTGGCACGGTTCTTGTCCGCCTCGCTCTCCACGTGGCCTTCCAGTGTCACCTTCCCATTTTTGATGATGATGTGGATGGATGGCAACTCTTCCACCGCATAACGGGAGAGCACCTCATCTTCATAGATGGCGCGATAAACGGCGTTCCGCAAATCGTCATCCGTTGGCGAAGCGGGCAGCACCTCAATTTGGTTCACCACCGCCCCGACCCCCGCGATGCTTTTCGTCGCTGCTTCCGCAGCGTTCTTCAGCGTGGGCCGGACAACCTGCCCCGTCAGCGTCACGTTGTTTCCATCCAGCGTAAAGGCAATATGGTCGAAGACAGATAGATACGGGACCACGGCCAACTGGTGGCGCACTTCACGAGCCAGTCCCTCCGCAGGCTTCTCGCTTCCGCTCTGCGGCCGGGCTGCAGATGGGCTTTGTGCGCGCACAGGCAGAGTTGCAAGGCTCACACTCAGCGCCAATGTCAACCCCGCCCAAAATGTCATTGTTTTGAGTTTACGGCCAGCCACCCAGTACTCCTCGTTTAACTTCACGCACTACTTGCACTCCTATTGTCTCTCAGGTGCGTTCCGCGGTGTTAGCATACGACAGGGAATCGTGTTCAGCTCGAACACGGCGTCCGCTCGATTGCCCAGGAGGCTGCCAGTCTCGTGCTCGCCATTGCCCATCGCGGTGCTTCAGGTTACGCGCCGGAAAATACGCTGGCGGCGTTCCGGCGAGCCGTTGCGCAGGGCGTCTCCTTCATCGAAACCGACTTGCAACTCACCCGCGACGCGCATTTCGTGGCCATTCATGACGAGACGGTGGATCGTACCACCAGCGGCCACGGCGCGATTCAGCAGATGACGCTCGCGGAAATACGGCGCCTCGATGCGGGCGCCTGGTTTGCCAGCGAATTTATCGGCGAGCGCGTGCCCACGCTCGAAGAAATCCTCGTGTTTTCCAAGAAAAATGACGTCGTGTTTTACCTTGAGCTGAAGCCCAGTGGATTCTGGGGCGGCGAGCATGCCTTAATTAGCGCTCTTCGTGAATCCGGCGAAATTCCCCGCGTGGTCATCATCTCTTTCGATTCCGTGATTCTCAAGAGCCTGCGAACTATCGACCCAACCCTCATGATCGGCTTGCTGTTTGATGGCAATATCGAGGACCCCTTCAAGAAGGCATTGGAGATTGGCGCGCGGCAGCTTGCTGTTCGCGGTGACCTGGTGACGCCGAATTTCCTCCACGAAGCCCGCAAACGCGATCTGCAGGTGGTTTGCTGGACCATCAATTCGCCCGCCCACATGCGCCTTCTGGCGGCGGCTGGCGTCGACGGGATCATGTCCGACTATCCGGACCTTCTGCTCACTTCGTTGAAGAAATAGCGCGGTAGACTCCCGCCAGTTCCGCCACCGTTAGCTGCTCGGCGCGCGCATCTTCCCGCAACGCAAGCTGATTAAGGATTTCTCGTACCTGCGCCGGTTCGGCCAGCGCGCGCAGATTATTGGCGAGTGTTTTTCGCTTCTGCGCGAAACAACACTTCACGAATTCCAGAAAGTCCTCGCCATTTTCCAAGCCCAGCTTTGCGTTTTCGCCGGGCAGGCGCAGGGTGACCAACGCCGAGTCGACTTCCGGAGGAGGTTGGAACGCGTTGGGGGGCAACTTCAATACCAGTTCCGGGCGGGAATAGAATTGCGTGGCCACGGACAAATAACCATAGGACTTGTTGCCCGGAGTCGCCGTCAGTCTTTGCGCCACTTCCCACTGAATGACGATGTGGATTACGTCGATGAGCTCCGCGGTTTGAAAAAAATGGTGAAGAATCGGCGACGTGATGTAGTAGGGCAGGTTGCCGTAGAGCCGGATGCGACGCCCCGCCGCGAGGGCGCGTAAATCTGTTTCCAGCACATCGTCCGGCACAACCGTAAGATTCGGATGCTTCTGCGCAAGCCGCTGCAACCGCGCAATCAGCAGCTTGTCGAGTTCCACCGCGTAAACCGGCGCGCCGCTTCTTAGCAGGTGCTCGGTCATTTCGCCGTGACCCGCTCCAACCTCAATCCAGCAAGAATTGTCCGACGCTGCGGTTGCCAAGGTTTCCATGCCGTGCGGAGACACACCGATGGCCCGCGCGATCTGTTCGCGCCAGCCCGCGTCTGCTAGAAAGTGTTGTCCGAGTTTTTGCCGCGCCATGGCTTGACCCTGAGTTTAGCAGCCAGCCAGCATTCCTCGAAAACTGAATCGCCCGCAGTGGAAGGGTTTCCGGCTTCCGGGCCTATCAGGTCATTGCCGCAACTGTTGGCAGAAGAGGGCCAAGTAAGGTTATTCGTCAAGACTTAAGATGACGCCAGAATCAAAGTGGCGAGGATTTCGTATTGCAGAGATTGATTTCCACGTCGGTTGCTATCCAGGGGACTTTTTGCAATTGGCCAGCGGGCTTGGCTAGGTAACCAGGCTTGTGTAGCTGAACGGTGATTTCTTGCATATCATCAGGCGTAAACCATGTGCAGTAGCCCCACTGTTGTTGGTTTCCCTCGTCGTCCTTCCCGGCAGGCCACGGTTCACAGTTTGAGAGTTTGGCTTGAGCAGCGGCATCGAGATTCCATTCTTTTCTAGCCTGTTCATAGGCCAACCACCCTACGTGCGCCATATCGGACGACCTCCAAACCTCCTGCCCTGCCTCAACTCTTGCTAGTAACGCCATCGCAGCATTCCTATCTTCCGGTTGGTAGGAGCGGTAAAAACTGCAGTTGACATGATCCGAAGGCGGGCGAGAAGAAGAAACCGCACGGCACACCTGGCGGGTAAATGAACTCGACGGCGTCATGCCAGTAGTTTGATCAGGGTTTTGGATGAACCCGCCTGCAAATTTGTAGTAGACGGTCATATCAGGCGAAATCCAACCTCTATTGCCTAGCCCGTCGCTTGCTTTTATTGTCTGCCCCCAATGTTTCGCGACCACCGCAAAACAGTTATTGAAGTTTGTCCGCAGGGAACACCCCGGAATCTCCGAAAGCGCCTTCAATTCTTTTGGAGTAGGCTGCCAGCGGTCCGAAGCGCACTGATATGTTCCCCCTGCTGGCACGCTCGTTCGCTTCGACGAGAGACTTGTGACCTGCTCGACGACAAGCAAGTGGCAACACTGTTCCATTCCAAATCCGCCCTTCACCCCAGAGAAGAACATTCCTCTCAAGGTCGCCTTGACTTCGTAAAAAAGACATTCTGAGCCGCAACCGTCTCCGTTCGGCTTTCGGAAGCGAGTGGCACCCACATCGTTGACGAATTGGTCTAAGAGAGCATCGTGCACGAGAGGGACGGCGATGCCCCTTACCTGAACGTCCACCCCGCGCTTTTTTGGAAGAAAATTGCCGATGTCCCAATACTGCGCAGGCGACACGACGTCACCACCTGTGTCCAACCATATCCCGGCCTGACTGTGTGGTTCACAAGCGGCATCGATGTTGAAATTGAATTTCCCAAAGTAGATACGCCCACTGACTTCGACTAGCTTGCGGTCATAGGTGTTCGGGTGGCTCTCCAATTGGCAAACAGTCACATGAATTGGCGACTCGGAGGATGGCTTGTCACCTGCCAAGGCCAATTCTGTTGCGCATAGGCAAAAGGCGAGGCTTAAGATTTGCCGCAACATATAGTTAACTATATCCTCTACACTGTTTTTCAGGGGGAAGACAATGGACCTGGAGTTCCAGATGCTTCATACTCGCGGCTCCGCGAAACCGGTCTCACGCCGCATCCCCGGCGTACTTGACGCCTCTCCCGGCCTTCGATAGCTTAACAATTTGGCTCCTACTCATGCGCATACTCTTTGTCGCCTCCGAAGCTCTGCCCTACGCGAAAACCGGGGGTCTGGCTGATGTGATTGAGGCCCTGCCCAGGGCCCTGGTGAAGCTGGGGCACGAGCTCGCCGTCTTTATCCCGCGATATCGCGGTGTCAAGTCTGGCACGGTGGTGATGCAAAGCCTCACGATCTCTCAGGGCGGTCGGTTGCGTTTTCCCGCGATTACCAGCGGATCGCTCCACCACGGTGTGCGCTATTTTTTTCTCGACGACCCGTTTTACTTTGACCGCGAGGGCCTTTACGACGAACGCGGCCGCGAATACCCCGATAACGCCGAGCGCTTTACGGAATTCTCCCGCGCCGCCATCGAACTTGCCAAGCACGTCTGGCCTCCGGACCTGATCCACTGCCATGACTGGCAAACGGCGATGGTGCCCGTGCTGCTGCGTTCTTCCTATGGCGACGATCCCGCGGTGAAAGATCTTCCCGCGGTCTTCACCGTGCACAACATGGGCTATCACGGCCTATTCCCCAGGGAGGCTTTGGAGCGTGCGAGCATCCCGCCTGGCGTGTTTCATCCTGGCGGAATCGAGTTTTTCGGCAACATCAATTTTTTGAAAGGCGGCCTGATCTATTCCGATTACCTGACCACCGTCAGCCAGAAATATGCGCAGGAGATTCAGACTTCGGAATTTGGCTTCGGCTTGGAAGGCGTTGTGCGATCTCGTGCGGACCGCCTAGTGGGAATCCTGAACGGCGTGGATTATGCCACCTGGAGCCCGGATAAGGACGCGCTGATTCCGATGAAGTACTCAGCCAGAAATATGGCAGGGAAGCGCGTCTGCAAGCAAGCGCTCTTCGAGGAGTTCGCTTTGCTGCAGGACAATGCGAACCGGCCCGTGCTCGGCATCGTGTCGCGCTTCGCCGATCAGAAGGGTTTTGACCTGATTGCCGGGATCGCCCATGACCTGCTGCACGAGGACATTCTGCTGGCGGTTTTGGGCACTGGGGACCGCAAATACGAGGAGCTTTTCCGCGCGCTAGCTCAGGATTTTCCCGGGCGTGTGGGGGTGAAGATAGGCTACGACAACAAGCTTGCCCACCTGGTGGAAGCGGGATCCGACATGTTCCTGATGCCTTCGCGCTACGAGCCCTGCGGCCTCAACCAGATCTACAGCCTGCGCTACGGCAGCGTTCCCATCGTGCGCGCGACGGGCGGGCTCGATGACACCATCGAATCCTTCGACCTCCAGAACGGCACGGGCACGGGCTTCAAGTTTTCCGAGTACTCCGGGGCGGCTTTTTTGTATACCATTCGCCAGGCGCTGCATCACTACTCCGAAGAAGGCGTCTGGAAGCGCATTCAGCTCAATGGCATGGCCAAGGATTTTTCGTGGAACATCTCAGCCACGGAATATGCGAAACTATATGAAGCTGCCCACGCAGCGCGAAACCAAAAAGAAGTTCCATCATCTAACTAACTAAGAATAGCGGCTGCGTCGAGGCGGCCCCTAGAGGATACAGAAAACGTTATGGCTGAAAACATTCTTGTGGTAAACGACGGAAATTTTGAGGCGGAGGTGCTGACGGCGAGCAAGGCTCAGCCCGTCATGGTGGATTTCTGGGCCGAATGGTGCCGGCCCTGCCACATGCTGGCGCCGACGGTTGCGGAAATTGCCCAGGACTACGCGGGAAAATTGAAAGTGACGAAGCTGAATGTGGACGAGGCGATGAATTCCGCCGGGCGCTTCAACATTCGCGGCATCCCGACGCTGTTGGTGTTCAAGGATGGGCAAGTCGTCGAGCAAATCGTAGGCGCGGTGCCCAAGGACCAGATTACCAAGGCTCTCCAACGCCACATCGGATAGCACTTCACAGAGTGGCTTAGTGCGGTCCCTCGCGGGGTTGGCCGCACTATTGGCCGGTTGCGCCAGCAAACAAGTTGGTTCATGAGGGCACTGAAAGTTCAGGACGCCCATTCTTTTTTGTTTAGATTCTTGCTCCAATAATCCGCTCAGTCGGGAGCTCCGTAGTGGTCACTATCCCCGAAGACATCGACGAGGCTATTGGTGAGGCCTGGGATGAGGCTAAGGATGCTCCTGGCAGTTTAACCAAGGAGGAAGCTCGTCTTCTTGGAGTATTGGCCGCGTGTAATCCTGCTCAGGGAACAATCGTTGAAGTCAGCAGCTTCGCGAGCCGTTCGACAATAATGCTGGCGAAAGTGGCTGCCCACTATGGCTTGGGGCCCATCGTTACCATCGTGCCCTCGGAATCCGATGCGCCTGCTGCTGTTTCCGGTGGTAAGCCGCAAGCCAGCTACGAGCATTTCGTGCTCTGCTTGCGCCTTGCGCACGTATCGCAGCATGTGCAGGTACGCCGCGGAATCATCAAAGACAGCGGTGAGACATGGGATGGGCCGATCCGCCTGCTAAGAATTGATGGCGAGCATTCTTATAAATCGGTCAAACGGGATTTTGATTATTTTCAGCCGCATATCACTCCCTTGGGTTTCGTTTTGTTGCACGAAGTGATGAACACTTTCTCGGGCCCAATCCGAGTTTTCCTGGAGGGAGTACTGCGGTCCGACCAATTCGGTCCGGCCGGAATTGTCGGGAGGCACGGTTGGGCGCAATTCAGACCTCAGGATGGGGGCGATTTCCTGCAGCGGCGTAGTGAGTTAGCAGGGCCAGTGTCCCAACTCCTGCCGTTTGTCATAGATGAGAGGGCGCCACGCGGGCTCGCCAAGATTCAATTCAAGCTGAAGCGTATGCAGGTTTCTCGCTCACGAATTCGCCCGCAGGCATGGGCAGAGTTGCTGGCCGATTCGCCTGAGGTAGTCCCCGCGAGCAAGCAAGCGCAAAACAACGAATCGAAATAATCTCCGGACTTAAAGCAATCCCTGCTTACCGGACCTTTCGAGCGACGTAGGTCGTGTTCCCGTATGTGCCGCGTTGGATTTGGACCCATTCGATGAATGGCCAAAGCATTCTGTCCAACACGGATAGCGGGGAGTACGCTGCGTACTGCAAACCGGCTCGTATGCCGCGCTGCAATTGGTGCAACTCGCGATACTGCTTGCTGCTTAGTGGCACATCCTTCCATTCGAATTTTTTCCTCATCACTTTCGTCCGCAGCATGAATTTCAGCCAATTGGCCGGGGCGACCTTGTATACGTTTCGGTTGTTGTCTTCTTTCTCCAAAAGGAAGCCAGTTTTCTGCAGGTATTGCCGGATCGTCGCTCCCGTGTAGAAGTACAAGTGCCGGGGGATGTCCTCGCAGAAAAGATGCCGGGAGGCGAGGCTTTGAAAATTCGGCACCAGGAACACGAACAATCCATCCGCCTTTAGTACTTCCGAGGCTTTGCGGAAATACGCCATGGGATCGTGGACATGTTCGAGAACCGCCCATGCGGTTATTGCGTCATACTTTGGCTCGTTGATGGGAATCTTATCGAACTCTTGCCTATAAACAGGGAAATCGGTGATGGGCTGGGACGCGGGTGAAACTTCGACGCCCTCCACCTGCCAGCCACGCGCCGCCATGAATCGCGGGAAGTCTCCGCTGGCGCACCCGACATCTAATACGGTTCGCGGAGGAGTTTTATTGGGGGCAGCATCGAGGTAGCGGGCCTCCTGGGTATATCGCCGGGTGAAACAGTTGCCGGTGCTCTGCGCCGTATGCGTCTTGAAATACTCAGGCGGATAGTATTTCGCGATTTCCTGGAAGGTGGGGCGGGGATTCACAAACCCCAGGCCGCAGCCCTGGCATTTCACCACACGGAAGATCTCGTCCGGGAAGTAGAAACGGTCGGGCATCTCGTAGATGAAAGTGTGTTCGCGCGAGCCGCACAAGTTGCACGCAACAGTTTCCAAGCAGCTTGCTCCCTTGACCTGCAAACCATCTAATGGTTCTGTATTCTACCTTACGCGCTTTTCGCGAAACGAAAGAGGGTCACATGCGCTGCACCTGGGCCACTAATGCGCTGAGCATTTCCTATCACGATGAAGAGTGGGGCGTGCCCGTGCACGACGAGCGCCGCTGGTTCGAGTTTCTTACCCTTGAGGGCGCGCAAGCTGGGCTGAGTTGGGACATCATCTTAAAGAAGCGCGAGCGCTATCGTGAAGTATTCGAGGATTTTGATCCGGCCAGGGTGGCTCGTTTCGATGCGCGGAAGAAACGCCAACTTCTCGCTGATTCCGGAATCGTGCGCAACCGCTTGAAGATTTCGGCAACTATCGCGAATGCCAGAGCGTTCCTTGTGGTGCAGGATGAATTCGGCAGTTTCGATCGCTATATTTGGGATTTTGTAGGCGGAGTTGCCATCCAGAACGCTTGGAAGACGCACCGCTCACTTCCTGCCGAAACGCCTCTTTCCAAGGCGCTGAGCAAGGACCTCAGCAAGCGCGGTTTTCGCTTCGTGGGGCCGACGATCTGCTATGCGCTGATGCAGGCCACCGGCATCGTGAACGACCATCTGGTGGACTGTTTCCGCTACAAACAGGTCGCTCGTTGATAGAGAGAGCTTCGTCGCGCGGACGCCACGCAAGTGTGCCTCTTTGCGCCGCTCTTCATTGCGTGTACGATGATTCCGCGTCGCGTCCTCGATCGAGTCGGTGGTGTTGGAACCGACACGAGGTAATCGTTCCCAAGGTTCGCCAGACGCGACGGCATCGGTGAAGAGGAATGTCTGCACGCCACCCATTTGTAGTGGCAGGCCATCTCTGCCTTGATTTAACGCCCGCACTGAAGGGCGGCTGGCCGCATCCTGGTGGCTTGGCGGAAGCCGGGCCTCTTCATTTCTCCTGTGGTGGCCCGGTTGGCAATGTGGGCTTCGCGCTCTGGCGCTTGGGCTGTCCGGTGCGGCTGGTCGCTTTGGTGGGCGACGACCGTTTGGGAGAAATTGTCATAGATTGCTTGCGCGCGCTGGGAAATCAACCGGGAATTCGCGTCGTGCCCGGGCAGACTACAAGTTACAGTGTCGTCGTCGCGCCGAAAGACTGCGATCGGGCTTTTCTGCATTGCGCGGGCGCCAACACTGTATTCACCTCAAAAGATGTTCGCGACGAGGACCTGCACGGCGCCGCCTGGCTTCACTTCGGCTACCCGCCGCTGCTGCCCGCCATTTCCGCCGAGGGTGGAAGAGAATTGGCTACTGTGTTTCAACGCGCTAAGGGCAGCGGCCTGCGCACATCATTGGATTTCTGTACGATCAGTTCTGCCGCGGCTGAAATCGATTGGCGGACCGTGCTGCAGAATTGCGCGCGATCGGTGACTGTGTTTGCGCCCAGCATTGAGGAACTCCGCGTGGCCCTGAGAGAGCCGTCGAGGCCAGATGGTGAGATTGACGACGTCCACTCGCTGGCGCAGACACTGATTGGCATGGGATTTACCATTGTCGCCATCAAGCTGGGAACGAAGGGCGTGTACCTGGCAACATCCGATGTTGGCGCTGATCTTGAACGTTGGGGGCTTGGTCCGGAATGGGGCGCTCGCGAGCTTATGGCGCCATGCTTCCGCGCCAATTTTGTCAATGCCAGCGGCGCGGGTGATTGCCTGATTGCAGGATTCATTGCTTCCGTCGCTGCCGGCAGCGGTCCGGAGCAAGCACTGACGATGGCCGCCGCCGCGGGCGCTGCCAGCGCGGAGGCTCCGGATGCTTCCAGCGGCGTGCCATCGATGGCGGAATTGCAGGCTCGTATCGCTGCAGGTTGGGAAAGAATGGATGGTAGCGCACCTGGTGGTGATTGGACTTTTGACCCGCGCCTAGGAGTTTGGAATCATGCGCGGCAGGAGGCGGTTCGATGAAACGCGAGGAAGTGCGTCTGGCACAAGAAAGAGCGCGGCAAATGTTGGTTGACGCTGGAATTTCATTGACCGGCGAAGAAGCAGCCAATATTGAAGTTGCCGATCTCGGGCTCAACCGCCTCGCTTCGGAAGGGTTGGAGTTGATCACCTACGTGAACACGGACCGCTATTGCGCCAAGGAACTGGTGCTGTTTCCGGGACAAACATGCCCGGAACACCGGCATCCCTCCGTGGCTGGACGCGCGGGCAAACAGGAGACTTTTCGCTGTCGCCGGGGCGTAGTGTGGCTTTATGTCGAAGGGACACCTGCCCAGCAGATTCAAGCCACCGTGCCGGAAGCGAGCAAGGACTATTACACCGCGCTCCACGAAATTGTGTTGCATCCGGGCGAGCAGTACACGATTCCTCCGGACACATTGCACTGGTTCCAGGCTGGTTCCGATGGCGCCATAGTCTCTGAGTTTTCCAGCGCCAGCCACGATGAATCTGACGTATTCACGGATCCACGCATATGCCGTCAGACGGTCATCGAGGACTAACTGCAAATGGGCATAGATGTTCTTCTCACAAAGCTCGCGGAAATTCGGGCGAATCCGTCGAGCCGGACTTTTCTTCTCGCCGATGCCCGTGATGCGGACATGGCCTGGGGCATTCCCAGTTTCGGCCCTTCGCGTTCGGGCCAGGGCTTTCGTTCGGCGCCGGCTTTTTTGGAAGAAATACGCGCCGTGGTTCGCCAGGGAATGGTGGATGTGCTGCTGGCATCGGTGTCCACGATGGAAACGCTGGCGCACAAAGAGCGATTGTTCGATGGCTCGAAGGTTGCTCCGGCGGTGCGCATCAATGATGCGACAGACATCTGGCTCGCGCGAGGAGCAAGCTATCAGCAGCGGCCATCGGTGCCATTCGCGACCGCTCACATTCAGGAGGCGCAATACGGCAGCCTGACGGCATCTCGCGCAGGCGCGCCGGTGGTGAATCTCGGCTTGTATTCCATGACGTTCAACGACAATCTGGAAGCGGATTTGCGCTCGTTGCAAGCCTTTCGCGAATTCCGCACCGACGCCGAAAAATGTGGCTTCCAGTATTTTCTCGAAGTGTTTGCTCCGAATGCCCCGAGCCCGAGCTTGTCACCGGAGCAGGTGCCCGCCTTTGTGAACGACAGCATTGTGCGGGCATTGGCGGGTGTGCCTTCCAACGGAAGGCCACTGTTTCTGAAAATTCCTTACTTCGGCCCGGGCCCCCTCGAAGAACTGGTGGCTTACGATCCCTCGCTCATTGTCGGCATTTTGGGGGGCAGCAGTGGAACTGCTTATGACGCCTTTCAATTGCTGGCTGATGCTCGGAATCACGGGGCCAGGGTCGCGCTGTTTGGGCGGAGGATCAAGGATTCCGAGCATCCGCTGGCATTCATCCGGATGCTACGGCTAATCGCGGATGGCGAGTTGCAACCGAAAGAGGCTGTACGGGCCTATCACGGCGAACTCGAAAACGAAGGGATAAGCCCGAAGCGCCAGCTCGAGGAAGATCTGTTACCTACCGGTTCCCGAACCGACTAGACCGCAGGGTGAACTTTTGACCTTTGCGTTTTGCGCATACCGTAAGCCTATTTCCAGACGATCCGCGGGAATGGGCGCTCGACCTGGCCTTCGCCTTCCTTGACGGCGATGATCTGGTCGCTCTTCAGATTGGCCAATTTCGTCACCGTTCCACTGGGCCAGGTAATCTCGATGGCATTCACATTTGTGCGTTGCCCCAAACCAAAATGCAGCCGAGGATCCTGCGCGGATTGGTAGCTCATGCCCCCTTTGCGTTGGTCGTACAGAGTCAGATCGCCCGCCACCACCTTCACCCTTGCTCCCACGCCATCGCGGTTGGACCGCGTCCCAATCAGAAAAATCTCCAGCCAGTGATTCGCGTTTCCGCCGTCGTTGCGCAACAACTGCGCAGGCTGCCCATTGTTATTCACCAGGATGTCAAGGTCGCCATCATTATCAAAATCGCCGATGGCCGCGCCTCGGCTCACGCAGGGCTTCAAGAAATCGTCGCCCAGTTGGGGGCTGACGTCTTCAAACAGTCCTTTCCCGGTGTTGCGAAACATCAATTTGGGTTCGGCGTAGTGCACGCTCGACTGGTAGCGTTCGATGTTATCCAGTACGTGGCCGTTGGCCATAAACAGGTCCCGCGCGCCATCATTGTCATAATCCATGAAGCGCGTGCCAAAGCCGCTCATGTGAAACGTGGCGTAGGAAAGCTTGGAGCGGAAGGTGGCATCGTCAAAGGAAGCGTCTCCCGCGTTCTGGTATATCCGTGTCAGTTGCTGATCCAGATGCGTGACCACCAGGTCCATGTGCCCCGTGCCGGTAAGGTCCGCGGCGTCCGTGCCCATCCCGGCTTCGAACTGACCGTCCATGCCCACGGCAACCCCCGACGCATAGCCGACTTCCTCGAAGGTCCCATCGCGATTGTTGTGAAACAGGAAGTTCGGCATGTGGTCGTTGGCGATGAAGATATCCTGCCAACCGTCATTGTCGTAATCAAAGGTGACCACTCCCAAGCCATTTCCTCTTTTCTGTCCCAGTCCGGATTTCGTGCTCACGTCCGTGAAGGTGCCGTCTCCATTGTTGTGATAGAGCGTCGGCGGCTGCGCATTAAACACATCCGGATGGCAGTAGCTGCGCATTCCGGGCCCCTTATCGCCGCACCAGTAGTTGCGTTCCGGCGACCAATCCACATAGTTGGCAATCACCAGGTCCAGCTTGCCGTCGTTGTCGTAATCGAACCAGGCCGCGCTGGACGCCCACTGCCCTTTGTTTTCCACCCCCGCTTTTGCGGTCACGTCCGTGAAAGTGCCATTGCCATTGTTGCGGTACAGAATGCATCGTCCATAGCCCATGACGAAAAGATCCGGATAGCCATCATTGTCGAAATCTCCCACAGCCACGCCCATGCCCCAAAGGCCTTCCGCAGGGACCACAGCCTTCAGGGTGACATCCGTAAAGGTGCCATCGCCGTTGTTGTGGTAAAGGGCGCTGCGCAACGGGCGCTTGGGCGTATAGATCTTCGTGGCGGCGCCATTTACCAGGTAGAGATCGAGCAAGCCATCCTGGTCGTAGTCAATCCACGCGCAGCCGGAACCCATCGTCTCGATCAGGTATTTTTCTGGGGAAGAAGCGTTGTCATGGCGGAAATCAATCCCGGCGGAACCCGCCACGTCTCGAAACGTAATTCGGTTGGAACTCGGGGGGATGGTAAAGCGTGGGTCCGCGGCCAACAAAGCTCCACCCAGGCACTTGAGCAGTTGCCGACGGGAAAGAAGCAGGGAATTCATCATCGGAAAGACCCGATAAAGACTTCAAAACTAACCATATACGATGAGCACCTTACGCACGAGGTGGTCCCGGAACTGGGCCGGGCCACGCGACTTAATACTGTATACTATTGTTTTGGCGCGGCGTTGGGACTAAAATCCATTCGTCTATAACCCGTTTTGCTTCAACGGGCATTGTAGCGCAGCGCAAGTAATCGTTTACTCGATTCTGAGTTCGCTGGTCGTTCTCTCATTCTCGGCACTCCATCCGGGGCGGGCCTGCTTTGCTTCTACTCACTCACAGAAAGGTTGCGCAAATGATTGACGGTGCCTTCCACCCGCGCAGTGCCAGTCGTAGGATCCTCCTCACGCTCGGCCTCGTAGCTGTCCTTGGTTCGTGCGTTTCAGCCCAGGAGCAACGCAAAAAGGAACCGCTTACGCTGGGTCCTATGCTTGCCGATGGCATACTCACCTTGGACACTCCCGACTTTACGCTCGAACTCGTGCGTTCTTCTCAGACAGTGGCAGCGCTCATGCCGAAAATTGCCAACGATTTTGATTTCACACCCGGCGATCTGCTGATCGAGCGTTCCAAAAACGGCTATTACCACCTCGGTGATCTGGACATCCGCGTACGTTCCGGCGATTCCGGCGAATGGAGAAACTACTCGACTTCCGCGGCCCGTAAACCTGTGACCGCGCTCCCTGCGTCCGGAGAGATTCTGGCCTCGGCTGACCTTTCTCCCGCCTTGCCCGCCGATATCCCACTGCAGATTTTGCGGAGTTGGGTTCTCAATCAGGGCAAGCTTGTTCTACGTTTTACATTGAAGAACAAAACTGCGGAAAGCGTGCAAGTGGGTGCACTGGGCATTTCCATGATTTTCAACAATGTGCTCAACGATCGCTCGCTGGAAGAGGCGCACGCTAAATGTTCCTTCTATGATCCATACATCGGGGAAGACGCGGGCTATCTGCAAGTCACGCGCCTCAACGGCCACGCGCCCGCTCTTCTGGTGGTTCCTGACGGCAGAACTCCCTTCGAGGCCTACAGCCCGATTCTCAGCAAAGGCAGATCCCGCGAGACCTCGGCGATCTTCACCGATCCCACGCCGCGCTGGGTCACGTTCGAGGGCTTCTATGATTGGATGGTGCACAGCAAGGCGTTTGCCGACAATGAGTGGAAAAGCGCCCAACAATGGAACCCGCCGACCTTGCTTACACTTGCTCCGGGCGAGTCGAAGACCTACGGCGTCAAATTCCTGGTCTCCGATTCCATTCGCGACATCGAAAAGACGCTGAACGCAAATAATCGTCCTGTAGCGGTCGGCGTTCCCGGCTATGTTCTTCCAACGGATATCAACGCGCAGCTCTTCCTGCAGTATTCCCACGCGGTGAAATCTCTCGAGAGCGAGCCAAAAGACGCGCTTGTTATTAAGGAGCAACAGAGCCCGTCCGCCGGATGGAAGAGGTATGAAGTCAAAGGCAAGACTTGGGGCCGCGCGCGATTAACCATTACTTACGACGACGGTTCCATACAAACCATCCAGTATTTCGTCACCAAGCCGGCCCAGGAAGCGGTTGCCGACATGGGCCACTTTCTGACCACCAAACAGTGGTTCGTTGATCCCGCGGATCCATTCCACCGCAGTCCCTCTGTGTTGACCTATGATCGCGAGCTGAATCAGTTGGTCACGCAGGACAGCCGCGTGTGGATTGCCGGCCTCAGCGATGAAGGAGGCGCCGGGTCCTGGCTGGCCGCGAGCATGAAGGAATTGGGGCAACCCAACAAAGAGGAGCTCGACAAATACGAGCAATTCGTGGATGGCGTACTTTGGGGCGGCCTGCAATTCAAGGATGGTTCCAAGCAGTACGGTGTCCGCAAGAGCCTCTTCTACTATCAGCCGGATCAAATGCCGGCAAATTATTATCGCAGCGATTTCGACTGGAAAAGCTGGACCAGTTGGAATAAAGAGGCATCGGAGCATGTGGACCGCTCTTACAACTATCCCCACGTTGCGGCCGCCTACTGGGTGCTGTACCGCCTGGCGCGCAATAATCAGGGCCTCGTAACCGCTCATCCCTGGTCGTGGTATCTGACGCATGCGTATGAAACTTCCATGGCCATGACGAAATTCGCGCCGGATCTTGCATCGTTCGGACAAATGGAAGGCACGGTTTTTGTACGGATCCTCGGTGACCTCAAGCGCGAAGGCATGACGACCGAGGCCGAATTACTGGAAGCAAAAATGAAGGAACGCGCCGCGCTGTGGAAGGGCCAAGCCTATCCCTTTGGCAGCGAAATGCCCTGGGATTCCACCGGCCAGGAAGAGGTTTATGCATGGATGAAATACTTCGGCTATCAGGACAAAGCGGATGTGACGCTCAATGCCATTCTGGGGTATGACCCAACGATTCCGCACTGGGGGTATAACGGAAGTGCGCGCCGCTACTGGGATTTTGTTTTTGCCGCGAAATACAGGCGGCTCGAACGCCAGCTTCACCACTACGGCTCCGGCATCAATGCGATTCCCGTTTTGGCCGAGTATCGCGAGCATCCCGACGATTTTTATCTTTTGCGCGTGGGCTATGGCGGGACGATGGGCGCCCTTGCGGACATCGATCAAGAAGGGTTTCTTGCGCCTGCATTTCATTCTTTCCCGGATATGCTGAAATTCGATCCGCTCTCTGGTGACAATGGTCCAAACTTTTTCGGGCATGCGCTGAACACCGCCACCTACATCGTCCATCATCCCGAATTCGGCTGGATTTCCTTTGGTGGCAACACGACTGTGAGCGGCGAAACAGTGAAGGTCACGCCGCTGGATTCTTTCCGCACGCGTGTTTACATCGCCTCGACAGGGTTGTGGCTGACTCTTGACGCCGGAAAAGTCGATGGTATCGAGGTGAACTCCAAAAGTGGCGCTGTTCGCGTGGGCCTTAGCCCCGCCACGCAGTTCACCTCTGCGGCCCGTTTGCGCGTGGAACAACCAGCCAAGCTTCCGGGAATTGGCGTGTTTCATCCAGCAAAACCGCTGAAGCTCGAGCGCGATGCCTACGTGATCCCTCTCGAGAAAGCCACGACCTGGGTGGAGCTGATTTCTAAACCATAAGAGCGATTTCGCCGCCACGATTGGGGGGAAAATGAAAGAACAACCCAACCGCAGAGAGGTGTTGGCAGGTGCAGCCGCCACCTGTGCGTTAGCGCTTTTGCCCAAAACACAAGCAGGAGCCTCACAGCCATTCCGCGCAGCGGGTCGCGAAGTCGAGATTCAAATCTCGCCAGTCAGCGACTATACGTTCCGGCTCACGATCTTTCCGATTGACAATCAAGCTAAGGAATCCCAACTGGCCACCGTGCCGGACGACGGTTCGCTCGTACAATCTTCCTGGGGCGCCCCGCTTGCAAGCCTGCGGACGCGGGCTCGTGTGCCGTCCGTCAAAATTGGTAGTTTCAATGTCCACGCCACCGCCGATCCTGCCACCATCACTATCACGTCCGCAGACGGCAATACACTCCAACAACTGAAGGTGGATGAAATTACCGGCGTCCTTTCCTTCCAGATCGGTAACGCACCTTTGCTGGGACTTGGCGAGGGTGGGGAGCAGTTCGATCGCCGTGGCACAGTGGATCGCATGCGCAGCGGGCAGGGTGGCTACAAGCTGGAGACGCACGGTGGACGCGTTCCCATTCCCTGGCTCATTGGCACATCGGGATGGGCCATGTTTCTGCATTATCCGTACGGAGCGATTGATCTGACTGGGCAGGAAGGCAAGTTTCTGCCCGCGAATCCAGATTCGGCGTTGCCGCTCGATCTTTTTCTCGTCTTTGCCAGTGAACCGGCAACCATCATGGCCGAATATGCGCGCATTACCGGCCACGCCGAAATGCCGCCATTGTGGAGCTTCGGGTATCAGCAGTCACACCGTACCCTGGCAAGCCGCGAAGAAATTATCGCGGAGGCCGAGACGTTTCGCGAAAAGAAATTGCCGTGTGATGCGTTGATTTATCTGGGAACGGGATTTTGTCCTTCCGGTTGGAATACCGCGAATGGGTCGTTCGAGTGGAACTCCACTGCCTTCCCCGATCCCAAACAGATTATTGATGATCTGCACCAGGAGCATTTTCATGTGGTGCTCCACTCCGTAATCGAGACCGACAGACTTCGCGGAACCGTTCGAGACATATGTGAAAAAGGGCCCGCGAACATGGAGCAAGCGAGCTGCCTTTGGGATGCCCACCGCAAGGATTTCGTCATGGGCGTTGACGGATGGTGGCCGGATGAAGGCGATCCGCTCGACGTGGCATCGCGGCTCGTTCGGAATCGGATGTATTGGGAGGGCGCTCAGGTGGATCGGCCCAACGAGCGGCCCTACGCGTTGCATCGCAACGGCTACGCGGGGATGCAACGTTACGGTTCGTTCCTCTGGTCCGGCGATGTGTATTCCAAATGGGAGACCTTGCAAGTCCACATTCCCATCGCCATCAACACCGCGCTTACGGGCATTCCGCTTTGGGGAACAGACATCGGCGGATTTGTGCCCACAAAAGAATTTACGGCGGAATTGTATTTGCGCTGGTTTCAGTTTGCAGCCTTCTGCCCGCTGTTTCGCGCGCACGGCCGCACTTGGAAGTTACGCCTCCCGTGGGGCTGGAACACGGGCGATCCCGGGCCAGTCGAAATCCGAAATTATGGCGGCGCGGCGATTCCCGATGCCAGCCAACTTCATAACCCGCAAGTCGAGCCAATCTGCAGGAAATATTTGGAGCTTCGTTATCGCCTGCTGCCGTATCTTTACAGCGCAATGCATGAATGCGCGACGACCGGCATGCCCATCGTGCGCGCCTTGTGGTTGCACTATCCCGATGATCCCAAGGCCGTCACCTGCGGTGATGAGTATCTCTGGGGCCGCAGCATGCTGGTTGCGCCTGTAGTGGAGCAGGGAAGTACTTCGCGCAAGGTCTATCTTCCGCGCGGCGAATGGTACGATTTCTGGACCGGCGAGCGGATGCGCGGCGGGGCCGAAATTCAACGGGCGATTGATCTGGAGACCATGCCTCTCTATGTCCATGCGGGAACCATCCTGCCGCTTGGTCCGGTGAAGCAATACGTCGCCGAAAAAGTCGATCAGCCTCTTTCCGTTTCCATTTATCCCGGCGCGGATTCTTCCTTCCTGCTGTATGAAGACGATGGCAATTCCTTTAACTATCGCCAAGGGGAGTGGATGGGTCTGCAAATGGAATGGCAGGATCACCGGCGCATGCTTCGTCTAGCTTTGGCCAATGGTTCTCGCATGCTGGGCCCCGGCGCGATGCCGATTGAAGTGCGGCTCGAACAGAGCAGACGAGAAATTATTTTTGAGGGCAAGGCCCTGGAAGTATCGTTTCGTTGAAGATCAGGCCATGACAATCCCGGCCCAGGGGCATGGCTGCGACGCTGAAATCTCTTCGTTACCGTGGGGAATCGCCGCGAATCATCCGAATGCCAAAGACTCCTGAGATTTCGCTTCCGCTCGCAGCTTCGAAGCGCACCGTCACTTTCTGTTTTCCCTGAACAAGCGAAGCGGGCAGCGGGTATTCAACATCAATAAAGCGGAAGGTCTGCTCCGGGCTGAGGTGTTCCGTCTTCCGTTCTCCCACTTTAGTTCCGTCCACCAGGATGGCAAACGAACTGCTTCGCCACGCTCCATTGCTGTACGTCACCACTAACGTCATCGGGTGAGCCGCATCAACAGGAACGTCGAAAGAGAACCACTTCGTCCCGCGACGGCCATAGTGGCCCGGTATCTGGATGGGCGAGGTGTCTTCACCCTGCTGGTTGAAATCGCGTTCCGCCTGCATCTGGCCGGGCTGGACGAAAGCCACTGTCGCCGCTTCCAACTTCTTTTTCTTTTCTTCCTCTGCCGCATACGCCGCAGACTTTATCTTCCATTCCGCTGGCGTGAACACGTCCCAGTAAATGGCGTAACGCCGCCGAGGCAATTCATAGAAGGGGTGGAATTCGACCTCGGTCTTCAATCCCACTCCTGATGTAAGAAACGTCTCAGGCTTTCCGGCTACAGGCTTAAGCCACTCATCCACCGGCTTCGCAGTGACGAACACGGGCGCCGGCTTTTCTCCCCCTTGATCCGATTCTTCCCGCCTCTCCAGTTCTGGTCCAAGGTCTCCCGCCAACGCCAGCGGGCCCCACAGCAGCGCAACACGATTCGGATTGTCCAGCAGTGGCTCCGTGCGCAGCGTTTTCGGCAAAACCAATTCCACCGTGTCCCCTTTTTTCCAGGTGCGGCTGATCTCAACGTAGGAATCCGCCTTGGGAACATCCGCCATCGCCACACCGTTCACCTTCACGGTAAAGCCTTTGCCCGCCCAATAAGGCCGCCGCAGCGCCAAGGTAAATTTCTTGGGAGCATCCGATGTTATCCGTATCTCGGCCGATTGGCCGTCAGGGAAGTCCGTGCTCATTTCCAGCTTCACTCCTGCCGATTGCCAATTCACTGCCGTGGGCGCATACAGGCTTACCCAAAGCTTGTCGCCGGATTCGTAGTAGATGCCATATCCGTGCAGCGCATGGCTCTCCATGCCCGTCCCCACGCAGCAGGTGAAGTCTTCAAACTTGTCCTGGTATTCGTGTTGCACGCCTCGGCCAACCGGGACCATGTAGCAGACGCGCCCGTCGTTGGGGTCCTGCGACGCCAGGATGTGATTGAACAGCGCGCGCTCGTGGAAATCCGCATAACGTATGTCCGGATTGACGGAAAACATGTCGCGCGCCATCTTGATCATGTTGTATACATTGCAAGATTCCGCCGTGCGCCCGTCCACCATTTCATTCAACTGGTCCGCTGGGCCAAAGTATTCATTCTTCCCATGGCCCCCGGTGGCAAAACTGTGGTGAAACGCCACTTGGTCCCAGAAAAATGTCGCTGCTTTGTAGTCCTCTTGATCGCCCGTATAGATGTAGCGCACCAATGATCCGTAAAGCTTGGGCACTTGCGTATTGCCATGTTTCCCCGCCAGGATGTCCTGCCCAGAGGCCAGCGGGTCCACGATGGCGCGGTGTTGAAACTTCTGGGAAAGCGCCAGCCAGCGCGCATCACCAGTGTCTGCGTAGAGGTCGGCGGTCACTTCGTTCATCCCGCCGAATTCAGTGTTCAGCATTTTCTGAATCTGTTCATCATTCAGGTTTGCCAGAATACCCTCGGCCCATCCCGCGAACTTGATTTCCACTTCGAGTGCCGTGCGGTTTCCCGTGTAACGGTACGCGTCGCGGAGCCCCGCAAATATCTTGTGCTCTACATACCATGGAGACCAAAGCCCATTCAGATCGAACCCGCCTGACCGAATTACGCCGTGGCCCAATTCCTGAAAATGGATCTTTCCATCAACGCCGTCTTTATCCAGCAAGGCGCCCAGGTAGCCGTCGCCCTGCTTGGCCTGAATTTCGGCAAGCTCCTTTACGATGTAGTCCGCGCGTTCCTTGAAACGCGCATCACCCGTCGCCGCCCACATGAGACTGACCGCCGACAGATAGTGCCCCGCAATGTGTCCCGTAAGCTGGCGCCCGGGACCGTCCCAGCCTCCGTAGCCTCTTGCTTTCGGTTCGAGGCCGGCTCGCTGGCGTAAGAAAGCCAGCATGCGGTCGGGTTCCAGCTCCAGGAGATACTTGGCGTCCAGGTCTTGCGCATTCTTCAAAGGGCCGCCAGTCAAGCGCACACTGTCTAAAGGTAGCGGCCGGGCTTTCACTATCTTGTCCCTGGAGACCTGAGCGGGATTGGGGGATTGCGCAAGAGCGATAACCGGGAAGCACAGGGAGAGCGCAAGCAAACGAGAGAGGAGATTTGTCATAGGAGACTCCGAAGCCCTTTGGATATAGTATACAGTACGTCACTGGCCCCCTCGGCGGCCAGCCTTTTCGTGCAAAGCGATTTGTCGGGCAGCGCCTCGCAATCGAGCAGGCTGCTGTTCGGAGTCGGGTAAAAAACAAGAAACGGGGTATCCATCATGCGCCCATTCTCTCGCAGGAAATTCGTGGCCGGTACGGCGGTTGCCAGCCTGGCGTCGCTGCTTCCACGGAACGTTTTCGCGGACACAACCACCGCGCAACGGGTTGTCGTGCACAGCGATTCTGAAATCGCTACGGTCAGGCCGGAATTCCATTCGCACTTTGCTGAACATCTGGGCTCGTGCATCTATGGGGGCTTGTGGGTTGGCAAGAATTCCAGGGTCCCCAATGTCGACGGGCATCGCAGAGCCGCGGTGGATTACTTGCGCGAGTTGGGTGTTCCGGTATTGCGCTGGCCGGGGGGATGCTTTGCGGACGACTACCACTGGCACGATGGCATTGGCCCGGAGGCCAAGCGACCGAAGCGGGTGAATATTCATTGGGGAGCCGGTGTCGAGGAAAACAGTTTCGGCACCCACGAATTCATCGATCTCTGCCGGAAGATCGGCGCCGAGCCGTACCTGGCCGGAAATGTGGGCAGCGGCTCGCCGCGCGAAATGCGCGACTGGGTTGAGTACTGCAATTATCCCTCGGGCACCGATCTTTCCCAGGAACGTGCCGCCAACGGCTCACCGGATCCGTTTCGCGTCCGCTACTGGGGAGTGGGTAATGAGAGTTGGGGTTGTGGCGGCAACATGAGGCCTGATGAATACGCTGCGCTATATCGGCGCTTCGCTGTCTATCTACGGGAGTTCGGGGGCACGAAACCATTTCTGATCGCCAGCGGGCCTTCCGGCAGCGACGTCGGATGGTCGCGCGGTTTCCTGGATAAGATGAAGTACGAACTTCCCGACGGCTTCTCCATGCACTATTACGAAGGTGGCGAGGATGCTCCCACGGAATTCACCGTGGCGCACATGAACGAGCAATTGAGCATCTTCGCGAAAGTGGAAGACTCGATTCGCCTGCAGCGCGCTGTTTTGGATGGCTACCACGAAGGTAGGAACGTGGGACTGATTCTCGACGAATGGGGCGTGTGGGATCACATTCCTCCGTCGGATGAGAAGATTCATGGCGCGCTTTGGCAGCAAAGTACCATGCGCAGCGCGCTTGCCGCGGGTCTGGGGCTTAATCTCTTTAACCGCCTCGCCGATCAACTCTACATGTGCAACATCGCGCAGATTGTGAATGTGCTGCAGTCACTTCTGATCACCGAAGGCATTGAGAGCAACAAATGCGTGCGGACAAGCACCTATTACGCATTCATGCTGTTCAAGGCGCATCGCTCGAAAACCGCTCTGCATGTTACGACGCAGGATTCCTCTCCGCTCGCGCTTTCCGCCTCTGCTTCACTCGGCGCCAATGAAATGGTACTCAGCTTTGTCAATCCCCATTCCGATGCGGACATGCATGTGGATTGCTCTTTGCTCGGCGCCAGCGCAAAGGATGGGACCGCTGAAATCCTCCACCACACCGACCTGAATGCCTGCAACACCTTTGACAAGCCGGACACCGTGGTCATCCAAAAGCTTCCGATAAAAGTGGATGATGTGCGGATTCAGTTCGATTTGCCGCGTATGTCTTTAGCCACCGCCACGCTGCGCCTGGGCTGATAAAGTCCATTCGAACCTGTCTCGTAAGAGGCTCCCGGGAGGGCATGCTTTCAGAGGATACGGAAAAAGTGGCTTGGTACGCCATTCCGAGTGGAGCGAGGAATCTCTCTTTGGCTGAAACCCAAGAAAAGAGGGATTCCTCACTACGCAGACTCCGTTCGGAATGACGGGATCAAACTTTTTCCGCAGCCTGTTCGGCCGTGTGGAAAGGCTGCGCAAAGTCAGGGGTCTTAACCCCGGAGGGACGCCGCCTGGTCGTTAGGAAGCTTCTTCGCGGTTTTGGCCAGAAGCAAATATACGGGGATTCCCATGACAACAATCACCAAACCGGGCCAGGTCGTCGCCGAGCGGTACACAAAAAGTGCCGCCACAATCGCCCCAGCACCCGCAATATAAAGAATGGGAAGCACGGGGTACGCGAACGTGCGATAAGGCCTCTCTGCCTGAGGTTTCGTAATGCGCAACCGGATCACTCCCGCGATCGTCAATATGTAGAAAAGCAGCGCTGCGGAAATAATATATTCCAGCAGGTCGCTGTAGAGATTCCCATAGGCGTGTGTGACGGAGTTGAACGTACGCGGAAGAACAAGCACAACGGACCAGAGGCCTTGAATGAATAGCGCTACGGAAGGCACACGCGCAGAATTAAGGCGCCCGGCCGAGGCAAAAAACAATCCATCCTGGGCCATCGCATAATACGTTCGGGCGCCCGCCAGAGTCAGCGCGTTTACAGTGCCCACGGTGGACACCATGATCGCTGCCGCCATCAATGCCGGGCCGAATCTTGGGAAAACTGTTTGAAGCATGGCGGTCGCAACACGGTCCGATGGCGCATGCTGGATAGCCGACAGCGGCAGAGTGACCAGGTACGCCAGGTTCGCGAGCAAATAAAGCACGATCACAATGGTTGTTCCCAGAAACAGGCACAGCGGCAGATTGCGTTTTGGATTTTTCACTTCACCCGCAGTGAAAGTGATGTCGTGCCAGGAATCCGCGGAGAAGAGCGAACCAGTTTGCGCTACGCAAATCGCGATAAATAGCCCGAACGCCGTCGTTGCATCAAGCGTCCCGCGGATGGGGCTGACTCCCCGCGCCAGCCAGGCGTGCCCGAAATTGTCATGTACCGCAGCCCAGTTCCAGCCCACCGTGAAGCCCACCGCGATCAGTGCCAGCAACGCGATGCTTTTCCCGATGGTGAAGACGTTTTGCACGATCTTGCCGTACTGCAATCCCCGGCTATTGGTCCACGTGAGAACGGCGATCACTCCGATCGCCACGAGTTGCGTATAGGAAAGCGAAAACGCATATCCAGCCGACACGTGGATTGGCCGGATTAGGTAATGCTCCTCGGAAATTGCTGGAAATAACACGCCCGAAAAGCGGGCGAAGGCAATCGAGACTGCCGCAATCGTCCCCGTCTGAATCACGCTGATCAGCGTCCATCCGTACAGAAAACCCCACAGCGGGGAAAAGGCTTCGCGCAGGTAGATGTACATTCCACCAGCTTGCGGCATCATCGCCGCAAGTTCGCCGTACGCCAGCGCACCGGTTATCGTCAGCACCCCTGCCGCTGCCCACGCTACCAGAAGCCATCCGGCGCTGCCGATCTCGCGGCTCATCTCCGCGGACACGATGAAAATTCCCGAGCCGATCATCACGCCCACGACGACCATGGTGGAATCGAAAAGTCCCAGCCCGCGTGTGAAGCCGCTGGACGTTTCTTCGGTCGGACTTTCGGTTCCGGTAAGGTGGCTCATGAAACTCCTGTGAGGCAGGGGTCGTTTGTGACGAGCGCGGTAGGCTAAGCCCTGAAGAAAAGGGAGATACGGCCGCGCCCTGTGGAATGCATACTATATGCAATGCTTCCTGGCGCAAATCGAAAACACACCCCTCACAATCCGCTCGTCTATCGCAGCTTAAGGAACTGGAATGTGCTACCTGACTACTGGTGTTGCGCGCGATGTTTCTGGATGAATTCCTTCAGGTAGATGCCCGCATCCGTGATGTGCTTCCAAAGCGCCTTGGAGGCGATCTCTGGATTTCGCGTCTTGCAAGCGTCGAGCAGATCGTAGTGTGCCTTTCCGGCAAGGTGCAGTTCGCGCGTGACCAGCAAGTGCAGGCGGGTGTACCGGTCGCAATTGTTATTCAGTGTCTTGATGTAGGAAAGCATCGAGGCGCGATTGGCCGGGGCGTAAAGTGTGGAGTGGAAATTCCAGTTCCAGTCGCCCCAATTCTTAATCTCCGAATCTTTCTCCAGCGATTGTTCGAACTGTTTCAGGATTTTCTCCGCCTTGGCAAAATCGGCTTCCGTCAGATTTGGAATCGCGCAACGCAGCATGTAGCATTCCAGGACCGCCCGCGTTTCAAATAACTGCTCGATCTCCTCCGGGGCCAGCGAGGACACCACGGCGCCGCGATTTGCCACGATGGTAATCAGCCCTTCGGCCGCGAGGTGGCTCAAGGCTTCGCGGACGGGGATCCGGCTGATTTGAAACTCCGCCGCGATGGCGTCCTGGCGCAACTGCTCGCCCTCGCGCAATTCGCCATTCAAAATCTGATCCCGCAGCCGTTCGACCACTGCCGCGGCAAGTGACTGTCGTGGAATCGGTGCGGATCTCCTGGGTTTCCCAATGGTTTCCAGTCTTGAAGAAGCGCCATGCGCAGAGCGGCTAGTTCTCATCTGAGGCTTTCTCATATTAAATTCTTTCTATTTTATAAAGGCCAATTTCCGGCGCTGCACCTCAATCGTAGCGGAGTTCAGCTATTGGGTTTCAGTCAGGTCGTGCCGGAATTGGCTTGGGTCGTTTCAGCCTAGCATAGTTTATCACGCCGGGTCCCTGGTCGGCTTGCCGTCCACCATTCTCCAAAGGCTCAATGGGTTTTGCCTCTGCAGCTCCTCGGGAAGCGCTTCGTCGGGAAAATTCTGGTAACACACCGGCCGCGCAAACCTGTAAATCGCCAAGCTGCCCACGGACGTCGTCCGAGGGTCCGTGCTCGCGGGGTACGGCCCGCCATGGACCATGGCATGGCATACTTCCACTCCCGTGGGGAAACCATTGAACACAATCCGCCCAACCTTGGTCTCCAGGATTTGCACCAGTTCGCGGTGCTCCTGCAAATCCTCTGGCGTGCCGTGGATTGTTGCCGTCAGGTGTCCGTGCAAGCTGCGAGCGCATTCCAGAAGCTGTTGCTTGGTGGCGTACGGTATCAGTAGGAGCGAAGGGCCGAAGTGCTCCTCGGCAAGTTCGGCGTTGGCCAGAAAAGTCGTCGCTTCTGTCGCAAAGAGCAAAGCTGTGGCAGAGGAGCACGCATTTGCCGGCCCCGCGCCTCCCCGCGCCAGCAGTCTTGCCTTTGACTCTTCTTCGCGCTTGGCTGCCTCCCGCCCGTATGACGAACTGATTCCCTTGGTCAACAACGTAAAACCTGCGGCCGAGGAAACTTTCTCCCGCAATGTTGCGCTGAACAAGTCAAAAGGATTGCCCTTTTCGACGAACACCAATCCCGGCTTCGTGCAGAATTGGCCCGCACCCAACGTAAACGATCCGTACAAATCCGTGGCAATCTTTTCGCCGTTTGCCGCTGCGGCTCCCGGCAATACGAACAGTGGATTCGTGCTTCCCATCTCGCCGTAAAAGGGAATTGGCTCCGGCCGCCGCGCCGCCAGATCAAACAAGGCTTTTCCGGCGGCCTGCGAACCGGTAAAACCTGCTGCCTTCACCAACGGATGTTGCACCAGTTGCGTGCCCACGGAAGTCCCGGCATCGAACAGCAGGGAAAATACGCCCTCCGGCAATCCGCATTCCCGGACGCTGTCGCGAATCACTTGTCCTACGAGCTCACTCGTTCCGGGGTGCGCGGGATGCGCTTTGACGATCACTGGATTTCCGGCCGCCAGCGCGGACGCGGTATCTCCTCCCGCAACGGAAAACGCCAACGGAAAATTGCTCGCGCCAAATACGACGACGGGTCCCATCGCCCGCAGCATGGAACGGATGTCCGGCCTGGCAGCCGGTATGCGATCCGGCTCTGCGCGATCAATGCGGGCCATCACCCACAATCCTTGTTCCGCCACTTCTGCGAACATCCGCAGTTGTCCGCAGGTGCGCCCGACTTCGCCTCGCAGGCGCGCCTCCGGGAGAGCTGTTTCTTGCCCAGCGCGTTCCACGAGTTGTTCGGCGATTTCTTCCAAGCGCCGCGCTATCGTTCTAAGGAACTTCCCTCTCGCTTTCCCGTCAAGGATTCCGTAAACAGCAAAGGCTTCCGACGCAAGCTGCGCTGCGCGATTTACATCCTCCAACCCGGCGGAATGAAACTCCGGCTCCAGCGCTTCGCCCGTTGCCGGAGCGATTGCGCGGAAGGTGCTTCCTCCTATTGCCCCATTGCGAGCACCAATAAACGATAGTCCATGGATTGTGATTGCCATCATTCCTCCAGGTTAACTGCGTCGCATGGCTGTGCTGGCGGACGCCGGGCGATCTTTGATTGCTTCACGCACAATCTTTCTCGTGCTTTCCAATTCTTGCCCGATGACTTCCATGAGGGGTCCGCGGACCCGCGCGGTGCCCACACCGAGTTCCTGTTGCACCTGTTTGATGAGCTGCACAAATTTGGGAACCGTGTCCAGCCGCAATAAGGGCAAAAACCACCGGTACAATTCCTCTGCCGCTTCCTTCTTTCCTTTAACTCCGTAATTAAACAGATCAACCGATTCCCGGGGCAGAGCATCCGCCAGCCCGGCGACCCAGCCGACTGCTCCAACCCGGATGGCTTCCAGGATTGCATCGTCAACGCCAACAAAAATGGCCAGCCGGTCCCCGAGTAAAGCGCGAATCGCGGTCACCCGGCGCACATCCGTGCTGGATTCTTTCACGGCCGCAAGATTCGCGTGCTCCTGCGCCAATTCCGCAATCTGCTCGGGAAGAAAATCCGTACCATAGGCGACGGGATTGTTGTACAGCATGCAGGGAAGATTTGTGGCTCTCAACACCGTGGCAACGTGCGTCTTCATCTCCCGCCAATCGCCTTTGTAAACATAAGGGGGCAGAATCATCAGCCCATCGCAACCGGCGCCCTCGGCGCTTTGCGCAAGTTCAACGGCTTCCAGCGTGGAAAGCGCGGAGATGGACGCCACGACCGGCGCTGTGCCCTTCAACGCCTTCGTCAAGGTCTTGAGAATCGCCAACTTTTCTGCGGCCAGCAACGTTGCGCCTTCGCCCAGCGAACCCAGGGCCACGATTCCGGTACAACCATTCTCGATCAGCCATCGCGCATGATCGGCCAGGAACGCGTGGTCCACTTCATATTTCTCGGTGAAACAGGTTGTGATGGCGGGCATGACGCCGGTCCACTTCATTGTGCTCCTCCATTCAGTGCTCTCGGATCTGTGCTCGCGGACATTGCCGCAAGGCTGGAACAGCGCACCGGAGACAATGGCGGCCTTAGTGAATCCGCTTTCCAGCCAAACAGGAATTCAGTTGCAGGGCCGCAGACCTTGCTTTGGCATGGACCCATCCCGCAACGCGTTTGCAGTTTTGCCTCGCGCCACGATTTGTGCTGGCATAGCCTCCCGAACGATACATCCTCGCAACGGCACACCAGCGTGTCCGCCTCTGCCAAGGTCCGTAATTCGGCGCGCAGTGCAAATGCTTCCTTCATCGCGCGAACGGCGATTTGACTGGCGGCGCGCGCCGCAAAGAGCTTTCGTTGATCCACAGTTTTTCCTGCCGCAGCTTGCCCCGCGATTTGACCCTCGATCAACGCCAATTCCAGGCCGCCGATTCCCGTGGGTTCTCCTGCCGCATAGACGCCAGGAACAGAGGTTTGTTGCTCGCCGTCAACCACCACAAATCCGTCTTGCATCTTGCATCCGAGGTATTCGGCCAATTCGGTGTTGGGAATCAAATGAAAGCCGCATGCTAAATAGTCACACGCGATTTCTTTGATTCGACCTCTGTGCGAAAGGCGAACTCCTTCCACTCGCTCTCGCCCTAATGCCGCCACCGGCCAGCAGTTTCTCCAGTGCGGAATCCCCTTGAGTTTCCAGCCCAGCCGCAGCGTTTCGCCGAATTTTCCCGACGCAAACAGCATCCTCATCCCAAATTTCGTGAATTTTGTGTTCGTCGTCTGCTCTGCGATGCAGACAACTTCGCCGCCATGGTCTAGCACGCAGGACGCCACTGCGAGCAAGAGAGGGCCCGTGCCCGCAATCGCGATTCGTTTGCGATCCACGGGCAATCCCGATTTGATTAGCACCTGCAATCCCCCTGCGCCCAGCACGTTTGGCAATGTCCAGCCGGGGAAGGGAAGAAAGCGCTCGCGGGCTCCCGTGGCCAGAATCAATTTCTCGAACGAAATTTCATGCGTATCTTCCGGCGACTCTGCTAGCAAGCGGCCCGTTTCCACATGAAACACCCGCGTCGGGAAAATCCAATTCACATTAGAACGGTTGACTTTCTCGAACCAGCTCGTTGCGGTTATTGACGTAGAAGTTCGACTCTCGCCCCGCCAAATCTGCCCGCCCAATCCAGGGTTATCGTCCAACAGAGCGACTGATGCACCACTTCGCGCCGCCTCAGTAGCAGCCGCAATCCCCGCCGGCCCGCCGCCAACCACCACGACGTCGAATCTTTTTTGGATCACGTCACTCATCGGAGGAAATGTCCATCCCCTCTTCGCATGGGACCTGGCATCCGCGGATGTGCTGCTTCCCGTTGATCGTCACTCGGCATTCGAAGCAAATTCCCATTCCGCAAAGTGGACCGCGCGGCTGCCCCGCGACCGATGTACGGCAGGATTCGCCTGCAGCCAGCATCGAGGCTGCGACTGTGGTTCCTGCCGGAACAGTCACTTGCCTGCCGTTCACTCGAATCACAATGTTCTCAGGCATGGCTCACGGCTTCGTGCTGTCGCGATGGCAAATAGGGATCGCCGGGAATTTCGGAGGCGCGCCCCAGTAAGTGATCCGCAATCAAGCGTGCCGTTGCAAGAGAAGTCGTAATGCCCAGTCCTTCGTGCCCAGTGGCGAGAAAGATCGAAGGGTCCGCGCTCCAGGGGCCAATCAGAGGGAGATTGTCCGGCGTTGCGGCGCGAAATCCCGTCCAGATTCGTATGGCCGAAAGCGTGGACAACTCCGGAATGTATTCGAACGCTCGCCGCAGCATCCTCGCTACGATGCCTGCATCGACTTTCCCATCCTCACTCACGTACTGGCGTGATGATCCGATCAGCAACTGGCCGGTCTTACGCGGCTGCACATTGAAGGCCACGCTATCCGAACGCGTGGAATGCGCGCTCTTGAGATATCCCAGCTCCACGAGTTGATGCCGGATAGTGCCGGAGTACCGCTCCGTAATCACCAAATGGCCCTTGCGGGGCTCCATCTGTATGCCTGGCGTCAGCCTCGTGGCATGTTGCCCAGCGGCATTGACGATCACCTTCGCACTGAAGCTGGTTCCATCCGCCAGCCGCGCCGTGCCTCCGCCAATAGAAGTCACCGCGTGCCCCGTGTAAACCTGCGCACCTCTTTCCACCGCTTCTTGCATCAGAAACGCCGCCGCGCACGGTGGATAGAGCACTGCGTCACCGGGCACTCGCAGACCACCTACCAGTGATTTGCTGAGATTTGGCTCCGCCTCTCGCAACGCCTGCGCATCCAGCACTTCCGACGCGACCCCGCGCGCGCCATAATACTCATGCTTGCGTTGAACTTCGGCCATTTCGTCTTCGCCGGCAGCTACCCAGATCGTTCCCGTTTCCTGGTATTCCATCGCGGCGGGGCTTCGCTGCCGCAGCTCTTCCCACAGTTTTTGCGAGTAGCGCGTCAATGCGAATTGCGCTTCCGAATCATCCAGGGCCACAATGTGACCCATTCCCGCCGCCGTGGCCCCTGTCCCAATGCCGGTAGCTTCGACAACGGCAACCTTGATTTGTTCGTTTGCCAACTCGTAGGCGCAGGCCGCCCCGACAATTCCTGCTCCTACCACCAACACATCGGGTGTCCTGCTCATGTGGACATGCCGTGGCGAAATGGGTCTTCCGGATCGAGGATTAAGTCTGCTTCGGCCGTAATATATGCGGAACCCTTCACGCGCGGCAGGATTTTTCCGTTCTCAATGCGCACACTTCCTTCGAAGACGCTCCCAACGATGCTTTCCTGCCGCCACACCTCCCCGGGCTTCAGCTTGCCGTCCTCGTATAAGCAGGCCAGCTTCGCGCTGGTTCCCGTGCCGCACGGAGAACGGTCATACGCCTTTCCCGGGCAGAGCACGAATGTCCGGCTGTGCACGCCCTTTACTTGCGACGGCCCAAACAACTCCACGTGATCCACTTCTTTGCCGTCCACACCGTTTACACCGTTTCCCTTGATGCCGCCGTCTTTCAAAGCCTGGCGAATGGCCCAGGCGAAACTTGTCAGTTCTTCCACCTTCGCAAGAGAGGGCTCCACCACCGGTTCCTTCACCAGAAAAAACCAATTTCCACCCCACGCGACATCACCGCGCACGGTCCCGTAGCCCGGCACGGACACTTCTACATCGTTGGCGCTCCTGTAGCTCGGGACATTTCCAACGGTTACCTCTCCGCTTTCGTGTAGGGTCGCGCTGACCACTCCCACGGGCGTCTCAAAGCGATGTTCGCCCACGCCAATTTTCCCCAGATGCGCCAGCGTGACCACCAATCCAATCGTGCCGTGTACGCACATCCCCAGGTAGCCCACGTTGTTGAAATAAATCACGCCCGCCGCGCAGGAGGGATCAACGGGCTGGCAGAGCAACGCTCCCACAATGATCTCCGAACCGCGCGGCTCGTTGATCGTGGCTCGCCGCACATAGTCATAGTTCTGCCGCAGATACTCCAACTTTTCCGCCATGCTGCCGGGGGGAAGGTCTGGCCCGCCGGCCACGATGACGCGAGTTGGCTCGCCGCCGGTGTGGGAATCAACGACGTGCAAGCGTCGAATTTGCGAAAGCATAAGTCAGTCACTCCGCGCGAGGGGCAAACTGCATACTTTATCCAATTGTGCGCCCCTCCGCAACCTCATTTCCGCCGTATTTTATCCGCTGAACTTACCCGTTGACTTTCCTGTTCGCCACGTTTACTTTGCCCCCTTGAGAAAGCGTTTACTCATCTTCGCTTCTTCAACTCATTCGTTCTTGGTGCTTTATACCACTGTCGCGGCGGCTACCCAACCGCTTATCCGGCCGAGGTGTTTGATTGTCTCCGCGAGGGTGAGCGGATCCGGTTGGCTTTCCACCAAACGGTGGTAGTCGAGATTCTTTGCATAGTGCGGACTGCACGGAGGCGCAGATGAACGGGAAATTGGCAAGTTTGATTTTGATGATCGGGTTGATTTGCCGTGCCGCAATTCCGTCGCACGTTTCGGCGCAAGAACAGAATCTTGCCCCTACTCCTCCCATGGGCTGGAACAGTTGGAACCATTTCGCCGAAAAAATCAATGCGCGCACCGTTCGCGCTCAGGCCGACGCCATGGTTTCCAGCGGCATGAAGGACGCCGGCTTTCTCTACATCAATATTGACGACACCTGGGAAGGGAAGCGCGACGACAAGGGCTTCATCCACCCCAACTGGAAATTCCGTGATATGAAGGCGCTCACCGAGTACGTCCACTCCAAAGGCTTGAAAATCGGCTTGTACTCTTCACCCGGCCCAAAAACTTGCGCTGGTTATGAAGGCAGCCTCGGCCATGAAGAGCAGGATGCGCAGACCTACGCCGACTGGGGTTTTGACTATTTGAAGTATGACTGGTGTCAGGACACAGGCACTCCCGAGCAGATGAAAGCGGCGTACACGAAAATGCACGAGGCGCTGAAAAAGACCGGCCGCCCCATTGTCTTGAGCCTCTGCCAATACGGTTGGGGTAACGTGTGGGAATGGGGCGCATCAGTCGGCGGCAATTTGTGGCGCACCACTGGCGACATTGAAGATAACTATGAATCGATGACCAGAATCGGCTTTGGACAAGCTGGCCTTGAAAAGTATGCCGGTCCGGGCCACTGGAACGACCCGGACATGCTGGAAGTTGGAAACGGCGGAATGAACGAGGATGAGTACCGCACGCACTTGAGTTTGTGGTCCATTCTTGCCTCGCCGCTCATCGCCGGAAATGACCTTTCCACGATGACTCCGTACACGCAGGAGATGCTCACCAATCGCGAGGTCATTGCCGTCGATCAGGACGCTGCGGGGAAGCAGGGTTTTCCCGTTGTCCAGGAGGGTCCTTTTGAAGTGTGGGAAAAGCCCATGGCCGATGGCAGCGTGGTTGTCGGGTTGTTCAACCGCAGCAAGGAAGCCGGAAAGATGACCGCCTATTTTTCTCACCTGGGTATCACGGGCGAAGTGACGGCGCGCGATCTTTGGCTGAAAAAGGACTTGGGCAGCTTTCAGGAAAAATACAGTGTGAATGTGCCTGCCCATGGCGTCGTGCTGGTAAGGCTGAAGTCTAAATGACAGGTTTGCCGCCTTACAGCACTAGCACGGAAACGCTTTGCCGGATTTTTGATCTCGACCACATTACATAGGGAGCTGCAGATGAGGATAAGCGGATCGCGTCGGTTGCTGGTTTCGGCAGTGTTGATTTTCGCGCCGTCAAAAGGATTGCCCCAAGGCACGGTCGAGGACTATCGCCGCGCCGAGTCCTTTCAAACAGGTGCGCAACGCAAACTGATCACCGTGGCCGACGTCATGCCACACTGGATCGCAAAGTCCAGCCGTTTCTGGTATCGCGCCGTGGGCCCCAAGAAAACGGAATTCATTCTCGTGGACGCCGCGCAGAATACGTCCGCTCCGGCGTTTGACCATGAGCGCCTCGCCGCCGCGCTCGCTCACGCCGCCAAACAGGAAGTGCAAGCCACCAAGCTCCCGTTCGATTCCTTTGAGTTTGTTGACGACGAAAAAGCCATTCGTTTTCACATTCATGACACTGAATGGACCTGCACCCTGGCCAAATATGAGTGCACGAAAAACCCGCAAGCCAAAAAAGAGAATGAGTACGAAGAATTGTCGCCGGACGGCAAATGGGCCGCCTATGTAAAGGACCACAACCTATTCGTGCGCTACGTTCCCACGGGCGCTGTCTCTCAAATGACTTGGGATGGCGTGCAGGACTTTGACTACGCCACCAATCTGCCTGGTCTGGGTGACATGGTTCGCCAGGGCACTCAGGACGTGAAGCAGGGCCCCGTAGTTTACTGGTCACCTGATTCTTCAAAGCTGGTCACCTGTCGTATTGACTCCAGAAAAGCGGGGCGCTTCACCAGCTTGCAATACGTTCCTCCGGATCAGCTCCGCCCCAAAGCCTATACTTTCGTCTATCCGTTGCCGGGGGAAGTCCTGCCCTCCGTGGATACGTTTATACTCGACGTGAAATCCGCCAAGCTCACCCCGGTGAAGACACCGCCTCTCGAGGCCTCCTGGGATTCTGGCCCCGATTACATCTGGTTTCCGGATAGCAAGAGGTTTCATTACGAATACAACGAGCGCGGCTTCAAGGCCATCGAAATCCGGGCCGTGGATGCCGAAACGGGCGAGCAGAAAGTCCTGCTTCGCGAACAGTCCGGCCAATACGTCGATCCGGGGGAATCTTTTTCCCGCTTTATCGAAGGCACCAATGAGATCCTTTGGACTTCCGAGCGCGACGGCTGGAACCATCTTTATCTCTTCGACGGAAAAACCGGGAAGTTGATCAGCCAGCTCACGCAAGGTACCTGGGTTGTCCATCGTATCGAAGCTGTCGACGAAAAAAATCGTAAAGTATTTTTTTTGGCTGGCGGCCGCGAAAAGGATGAAGACCCCTACCAGACCCATCTCTATTCTGTCGGCCTCGACGGAAAAGGGCTCACTCTACTCTCGCCCGAGGACGCTTCGCATAACGCCAGTGTCTCACCCGATTTTGCCTTCTACGTGGACAGCTTCTCTCGCCCCGATCTGCCCGGCGCTTCCATTCTCCGCCGCACCAAGGACGGCTCCGAAGTTCGCGTCCTCGTCAAAGGCGACGCCACCGACCTGCTCGCCACGGGATGGAAGTATCCTGAACCCTTCCGCGGCAAAAGCGCCGATGGGAAAACCGGTCTCTACGGGCTCATCTGGCGCCCGTCGAATTTTGACGCTTCAAAGAAATATCCCATCATCGAGCAAATCTATACCGGCCCGCAGGGCTTCTTCACTCCCAAGACCTTTGCCGGCTCCATCATGCGGGGTGGCCTGCAAGCTACGGCGGAACTCGGCGCCATCGTTGTTATGATGGACGGCCGTGGCACCACCGGGCGCTCGCGCGCCTTCCATGAGTTTTCTTATCGCAATCTAGGCGGTGCCTTCGAGGATCATGTGGCCCTCATCAAACAAATGGCCACCAAGTACACCTACATGGACGTAGATCGCGTGGGCATCTTCGGTACTTCCGCGGGCGGCTACGGCGCGGCTCACGCTATGCTCGTCTTTCCGGAGTTCTATAAAGTCGGCGTCACCATCTCCGGCGACCAGGATGCTCGGCTGGACAAAACCTGGTGGAACGAACTGTATCAGGGCTACCCGGTGCAAGACGACTACGTCGCACAATCCAATGTCACCATGGCTGACCACCTTGCCGGGCATCTCCTGATCGAGCACGGCGATGTGGACGACAACGTTCACCCGGCGGGATCGATGCGCTTTGTTGATGCCCTGATGAAGGCCAACAAGAGTTTTGACATGCTCTTCGTGCCGAACATGGCCCACGGCGAAAGGACTAATTATCTCGCCCGCCGGCGCTGGGATTATTTCGTGCAGAACTTGCTCGGGGTCACGCCGCCAGTCAATTTTGAAATCAAAAGCCCTGAGCCGTGACGCATCTCGTTCAATTAACGAGCGCGGAGCATAACGCTGCGCGTAATTCGCATTCTTAGCTGTACTCGCCAACCACCTCGAAGGTGCGTTCGCTGCCGGTTGCCATAATCACCGTGTCCTTGTGCGGACCGCCCACGTTCGCAGGCCGCCCATTCACCGTCGCGCTGCTAATTTTATAGTTGGCAGGCAATCGAAGTTTCACTTGCACTTCCTTCGGCGCCGTTCCATTCGCCAGCGACACGGTAGCCATAACGCGCTTTGCCCCAGAATTCGCGGCCATCTTGAAGCTGACTCGTCCCCACCGTGTCGGTGCCTCTTCAATTTTGATTTCCTTGCAGGAACCCACCCATTCGCGAGGCACTCCCTTCGCCAGGTAAAGCGTGTCTTCATCTGAATTTTCCAGGACCAGCATCCACCGCACTAGTAGCGGGATTGTCTGTTGCGCCGGAATGCAGAAAAGTGAGCTGTCTCCTTCAAGGCCAGACACCTCACCGGCCGTCCAGCTTCCCGGCGTATGGTCATGGTAGCGATGGGAATAGAGAAACAGCAGGTACTCTTCGATGCGGTCCAACCGCAAAAGCATCTGCGCGTAGCCGTAGGAAATAAATCCGAGGATCTCCCGCCGTTTGGGCAGCGGCGGCTCTACGTTCGCCACAACTCCCAGCGTGGTTGCTCCGTACCCGCGCATACAGTCGATCACGGTGTTTGCCAGGTCCGGCGGCAGCATGTCTGCTTGTAGCAATTCCGCATACGGCCGGTGCGCCCACAATTGCACGGGCGCCTCTCCCTTCTTAAATGTTTCGCGAAACGTTCCCGGCGATCCCGCGTATGGACCGATATACGCTGGTGTCATCTCCTTGCGGACGTTTTTTCGCATCGTCTCCACAAGCGTTTCTCGCAACACCTTCGACCGTTTCGACCACTCCCCCGCAGGCTTCTCAAGTCCTGCCATCGGCTTCGCCCGATCGATTTCCATCCACGCGCGGCTGATGTCCTTCAATCCTCGCGCCGCGAACGCACTGTTGCTGTAGTACGGCAGCCACCAGGTCATCGGCTTTGGGTGCAACGAGGAATCCGATTCGCTCCAGCCGTGGATGATTCCGTAGCCGGGATCGTCATTCGGCATTTTCAAACTGATTTCATGCAATTCGGAAAGTAACTCCGCCGTCGCCTCAATCTTGCTCCTGTGTTTCATAAGCAACGCGTTGTCATTCGTGTAGTTGAAATAGCGCGCCAGCAAGGAAAGTTCCAGGCCGTATTGCGCCGTTTCCGGTCCGCGCATATTGACGTTGCCCTTGGCGTCCACAAAATCGGTGAAGTAATTGTCAATAATCGCCCGCGCCGCCTCGAATCGTCCCCACTCCAGATTCGTGTAAACGCTGCTGGTGAAAATGTCCTGAAAGCCATCGTATTCCGATCCGTAGTAGTCGCGGTCCACCGCGCCGTACTTGGGGTATATGCCGCCGGGCCGCACCATTAATTCCCGAGCGACCGCGTGCTTGCTCATATGCGTCCAAGAATCGTCGGGAAGCGACGTGGGCGCAAAATCCTGCAACTGCTTGTCCCAATACTCGGCAAATTCCAGCAGCCCGCGGTAAAACTCTTCGGCGGCGGGTTCCACGCGGCTTGGCGGAAATGCCGGGTAGCTGTATCCGTAAAACACCGATGTAATCTTTCCGTTTTCAATGCGTGCGCTGCGATGCCAGGTTTGCACGATGAATTTGTCTTTGGCCAGCACATCGCCGAACACCACAAGTTCAATGTAGTTCGTTTCCGAAAGAGGGAAGACCTTCCGCACCGCAGGCATCCAACCGCCCAGTAATCCTTCATATCTCTTTTGCGTATCTTTCGAATCGAGTTCCGGAAAGTGCTGGTCGGGATGGTAGGTTCGCGTGCTCCCGCGGGACATCACCGGCATCGTGTCATAACATTCTTTGGTTCCCACAAATGTGTTCCATGGCAAGCGCCCTGCCCACTCCTCGCGCTTGCTGATTTTCGATTCCAGCAAGGGAGCTGCCGACCGCACCTGTTCGGGATTCGGGTCGCCTCCACCCTGCAACAAACGATCCGCCAGCAAATCCGGTCCCGAAACGCCGATGTCATCCAAGCTGATTCCCAGGTAAGGCGGATTCGTCTCGTCAAATGTAGCCTCCGCGTACTTGGAAAGTACGCGCCATTTGCCTAAGGCGGAGAGGAACGTGATCACTCCGTCTCGCGTGCGCAAATCCTCGTAGGCTTTCCACGCGACGTCCCCAATTTTGAATTCTGCAAGAAGTGTGTGCCCCTCGATGCTCGGGGCATCTCCCGCGGCGGCATTCGGTTCCGGCACGGCGCCAAGACCAACTTCTTCGCTCACCAGATTCGCTGCTCGGGCTTGCGCTGCTAAGCTTTGCACCCCAGCTGTTGCCACCGCCAGGTCTTTCAGGAATCTTCTCCGATTCATGCTTCTCTCCTTTTCGGGAATGCTGCTCTCTGTACTATTGGGCAGCCGGCATGTCCTCAAAAAACTTCCAATTCGTTTGGTAGTCGCGCGTCAATGGCAGGTTCAACAGCTTGGCGCGCAGCAGTTCCACGGGGATGGCGTTGTTCATCAAGATCGCGTCGTGATATTCGCGGTTGCTCATGTGCCCCGCGGATACCGTCTCTTTCCGCAGAGCGCGGAATTGCAATGCGCCCAACATATACGCCGCCTGATATAGCGGCCCGTACGAGCCATCAAAGGACCGGCGAACCTCCGCCGTGGCGTTGTCCAGTTCGTGGCCGACGTTCTTCACAAGGTAGTCCACGCATTGCTCTGGCGTCATCAGCCCCAGGTGGAAACTCAGCGAGAAAATAATTCGCGCGCAGCGGTGCATGCGCCAGAAGAGCATCCCGACCTTTTCTTCCGGCGTCCTGGCAAATCCCATATCCCAAAACAGCATCTCCCAATACAGGGCGTTCCCCTCGCCCCAGAAGGCAGTTTCAAAGATCTGCCTGTAGCTGCGATACCGCTGCGCCATATAGCCCTGCAAATGGTGCCCGGGGATTAATTCGTGAAATACCGTGGCCCGCGCAAAAGGAATATTGTTCCCGCGCATGCTCATCATCCGCTGCTCAAACGTCATGGTGTCCGTTGGGTACGACACGCTGATCACTTCGCCGCCGGTGAAGAACGGATTCACAAGCTGCCGCTCCGGGCTCATCATCTCCATTCGCCAGTCTTCCTCGGCCAGTGGCGGCACCGTTACCAGGTCATGCTTTTCTACGTACTCAATCGCTTCCACCGCCAGCTTGCGGATCAGTTCCGGCTGCTCTCCCGGCTCGACGTGCATCTCCTTCACGTGCTCCAGCGCCTTGTGCCAGTCGTCCCCATAGCCCATTTCATTCGAGGCCTTCAGCATTTCCCTGGTGCACCACTCCATCTCTTTCTTGCCGATGGCGATTAATTCCTCCGGCGTGTATGGAATCATGGCGTATGAGAGTTCATCCATAAGCGCTTCGCGGCCCACCGGATCGCCGATGATTGTGGTCTTGTCATCGGCCTTGATTCCCACCAGTTTCTCCGTCAGAAAAGTCTCGTACGCTTCCAGGGCCTTATCCGCTTCCTTGTAAGGCTCGCTCACCCACCACGTGAAGGAAGGGTCGTACCCGGAATAGTTTTGGTACCACTCCTGCAACGCCTTGCGCAGACTGTTGGTCGTTCGCGCGGCGCGGCGCGCAACAGTGCGTTTCGCGCGTAGGGGCTGCACCGCGGAGGTGCTTGTAGCCTTTGCCTTGTCACCATCAGCCAGTCCCGCTTCCTCTGCTTTGCGCACCTGCGCAATCTCTTTCACCATCGCCGCGAGCGTCGCGGCGCATTGCTCTCCTTTCGGTGTTTCCATACGCCTTCGCGCGTCTTCCAGTTGCGCAATTGTCTTTGCGAAGGGAATCAGCGGTTCCATTTCCGCGTATTGCTGGTCTTGCAACGCAATCCCGTGGAGTTGGTGGTTCAGGAAATGTTGGAAGACCACGTAATCAATCTTGCCGTCCTGATGCAAGCCATCAAAATCCACACGTTGCAGCGCCGCCAGGGAATCCTTGTAAAACTTCGTCATCCGTTCCTGGCGGGAGCTCGCCGTGGGGATCCGGTACGTTCGCAGCAGGCTCCTCTGATCCGCGGTGAATTGCGAGATGATCTCGCGCAAATCCGTGCCCCCCGGCGCGCTCGCGGTTTGCGCCACCATCACACGCGGGCTGCAAGCGAGCGTGGACAACAGCAGGGCAAAGTAGGAAACTCTTGCGATTCGTGAGTGCATCGATTCCCCCATGCTCGATTAGCGGGTAATAGAAGGGAGCAGGATTTCAGGTATAAAGTATACGAACCGTTCAGCACTGACAAGGCGCCTCTTCGCCCCATTCTCCACGTACCCCAGCTTGTGGTTCAACTGCCCCCGGTTTGCCTAGTATCTTTCCTTGGGACAGTGTATACTGTATACAGAATCGTTTCCCCTTACCCTTCGCTCCCGTGGGTCGCTTTCTTGCTCTTCCTGGACTCTATCTCCGCTGATCCCTCGCAGACGACCACCGGCCTCGTCTTTAATATCATGCGGTTCTCTCTCCATGATGGCCCGGGCATCCGCACCACCGTCTTTCTAAAGGGTTGCCCCCTTAGTTGTCCCTGGTGCCATAACCCGGAGAGCCAGTCCTATCAACCGGAAGCAATGTACGTTTCCGATCGCTGCATCAGCTGCCAAACGTGCTGTTATGTCTGCGAGTCAGGCGCGCTTCGCTGGAACAATGGCCCGCAACGCAATGCTGCGCGCTGTACTTTCTGCGGCGCCTGTGCGGAAGCTTGTCCGGCGGAGGCGCGCAAGTTGATGGGCAAGCCTATTGGAGTGGGCGAACTGGTCCAAAAAATCCGCCGCGATGTGGCCTTCTTCGATGAATCGGGCGGCGGCGTCACGTTTTCCGGAGGGGAGCCGCTTGCCCAGCCCAGGTTCCTGGAAGCCGCGTTGGCCGCCTGCAAGGCCGAAGGAATTCACACGGTCCTGGATACTTGCGGCTATGCGCCCTCCGCAGTTCTGCGCCGCGTCATCCCGTTTGTTGACCTTTTCCTGTACGACCTCAAACTGGTCGACGACGCACGCCACCAGCGTGTTGTGGGCGTCAGCAACTCATCCATTCTGGAAAATCTTGCTATTCTTGCTACCGAACACGCTTCGCTCATCGTGCGCATTCCCGTGATCCCTGGCATCAATGATGACGACAAAAACCTTGAAGAGAGCTTCCAGTTACTCGGCAAACTTGGCCTGTGCAAGGTGGACCTGCTCCCGTTTCACGCCACCGGGATTGAGAAGTACCACCGTTTGTCGCTGGCCTGCCGCTTGGGAGACCTTAAGCCTCCCGCGCCGGAAAAAATGCAAGAGATTGCGGCCCGTTTCTCAGGTCGCGGTTTTGAAATTCGAATTGGGGGTTGATCCATGAACGAACGTGTTGCCCGTTTGCGCCATGAAAGTTTGCAGTTGAAGCCCTGGCTTTCCATCGAGCGCGCTGCGCTGATCACCGAGTTTTACGAGCAGTGTACCGAGACCTCCGTGCCTCTACGGCGCGCCCTGGCTTTTCAATTCCTCGTGGAGCGGAAGTCCGTTTACATCGGCGAAGGAGAACTGATTGTGGGCGAGCGTGGTCCCAGCCCAAAGGGCACGCCCACCTTTCCGGAATTATGCTGCCACAGCATGGAGGACCTCGACGTCCTGGATACTCGCGAGAAAATCTCTTACACCGTTAACGAAGAAGCGCGCCGCATTCAGAAAGACCGCGTCATTCCGTATTGGCGCGGGCGCTCGATGCGCGATCTCCTGTTCCGGGAGATGACCCCGGAATGGAAAGACGCCTATGAAGCGGGCATCTTCACGGAATTCATGGAACAGCGCGCTCCCGGCCACACTGTCCTGGGAACCCTCCTCTACACGAAGGGTCTGCTGGGCCTGAAAGCCGATGTCGAACACGCACTCGCGGCCCTGGACTTCCGCAATGATCCCCGGGCCTATGAAAAGCAGCAGGAATTGAAGGCCATGATCATCTGCGCCGACGCCGTGATCGGCTATGCCCAGCGTCACGCCGCACTTGCCGACACGCTTGCCGCTCGCGAAAAAGATCCCGATCGCCGCGCGGAACTGAAAGCCATCTCCAGAATCTGCCGCCACGTCCCCGGCAACCCCCCGCGGAATTTCTGGGAAGCCCTGCAGTCCTACTGGTTTGTCCATCTCGGCGTCGTCACCGAACTCAATACCTGGGATTCCTTCAATCCTGGCCGCATCGACCAAAACCTTTTCCCATTTTTCTCTCACGACCTCAATATCGGCTTGCTGACGAAGGAGCAGGCCCGCGAACTCCTGGAGTGTTTCTGGATCAAGTTTAATAACCAGCCTGCCCCTCCCAAGGTGGGTGTCACCGCTGCCGAGAGCGGAACGTACACGGATTTCGCGAACATCAATACGGGCGGCCTGAAACCCGACGGCTCTGACGGCGTCAACGATTTGACGTATCTCGTCCTCGACGTGATTGACGAGATGCGCCTCCTACAACCTTCCTCGAATCTTCAGCTCAGCATGAAGAGCCCCGATCGTTTCCTGAAGCGCGGCTTGGAAATCGTGCGCAAAGGTTGGGGCCAGCCTTCCATCTTCAACGCCGACATGGTTGTCGAGGAATTGCTTCGCCAGGGCAAGTCCCTCGAAGATGCACGTTGCGGCGGAATTTCCGGCTGCGTCGAAACGGGGGCTTTTGGAAAAGAAGCCTACATCCTTACCGGCTATTTCAATCTGCCAAAAGTTCTGGAAATCACCCTGAACAACGGCTTGGATCCTCGCACGGGTAAAAAGATTGGCACCGAAACCGGCGATCCCCGCCAGTTCCACACTTACGACGAGCTGTTCGCCGCTTTCCGCAAGCAACTCCACCATTTCATCGAGATCAAAATCCGCGGCAACAACGTGATCGAGCGACTCTATGCGGATTACATGCCCGCTCCGTTCCTTTCCCTCTTCGTCGAAGACTGCATCGCCAGAGGCATGGACTACAACGACGGCGGCCCACGCTACAACACTACGTACATCATGGGTGTTGCGCCCGGCACATGCACAGATTCTCTGGCCGCTATCAAGTTTCACGTTTTTGACCGCCAAACCCTCACGATGGACGATTTGCTCCGCGCTCTGCGCGACGACTTCCACAATGCCGAGGGATTGCGCCTGCGGCTTTGGAACAAAACCCCCAAATACGGCAACGATAATGATTATGCCGACGACATCCTTAAATCAGTCTTCGCCGCCTTCTACGACGAAATCAACGGACGCCCCAATACCAAAGATGGTTTCTATCGCGTCAACTACCTTTCCACCACCTGCCACGTTTATTTCGGCTCCGTCACCGGCGCCACCCCCGATGGCAGAAAAGCTTGGGACGCGCTTTCTGATGGCATTTCCCCGGCGCAGGGTGCGGACAGGCTCGGCCCGACCGCCGTGCTTCAATCCGCCGCCAAGATGGATCACGCCCGCACGGGCGGCACTTTGCTCAATCAGAAGTTTACGCCCTCTCTGGTGCAAGGCCAGAACGGGGTTGATCACCTCGCTCATCTGGTGCGCACCTATTTCAAACTCGGCGGCCACCACATTCAATTCAACGTTGTGGACGCGGCGACTCTCCGCGAGGCCCAACTGCATCCTGAACAGCATCGCGACCTGATTGTCCGGGTTGCCGGTTACAGCGATTATTTCTGCGACCTTACAAAAGCTCTTCAGGACGAAATCATCGCCCGAACCGAGCAGACGGACTTCGCCCCGGCGCTTGTCGAGGTGTAATCAACCGTCGCAAATCTGTGGCCACGCATTTTTACGAAAGGGAATCGCATGCACTCCATCCAGACGATTCAGCAAGAGCTGCAAAATCGCGGTATCGATGCCTGGCTGTTCTGCGATCATCACCATCGCGACCCCATCGCGTACCGCATCCTCGGCTTGCCGGAATCCCTGATGGTGACGCGGCGCTGGTATTATCTCGTTCCCGCCCAAGGCAACCCCGTCAAACTCGTACATCGCATCGAGGCTTTTCACCTGGATTCTTTACCGGGAGAGAAACGCGAATACGCGGCCGGGACTGAACTCAACACCAAACTGAAAGAACTGCTGCGCCCGGCAAAGAAAGTCGCCATGCAATTCTCTCCGAACAACCTCATCTTCACGATTTCCCTGGTGGATGCAGGCACGGTGGATTTTGTACGCAGCATGGGCGTAAGCGTTGTCAGCTCCGCTGACCTCATCGCGAAACTCGAGGCCGTGTGGACGCCGCAGCAGATCGCCAGCCACTTTGCCGCGCGCGATTCCGTCGATCGCATCACCACTGCTGCCTTCCAGGAAATGGGCCGCCGGATAAACGCGGGAGGAACCACCGAGTACGAAATCCAGCAATGGCTCATGGAAGCTTTCCGCAGAGACAATCTTGTTTCGGACGCTCCGCCGCTGGTCGCCGTCAACGCCAACAGCAGCAACCCGCATTACTCGCCCACCGCGGAACGCAATTCTCCCATCCGCCGCGGCGATTTCGTTCTCCTCGACATTTGGGCCAAAAAGAATGTTCCCGACGCCGTTTATTACGACATTAGTTGGACCGGCTTCGCGGGAACGCAGGCTCCCGATCGCATCCGCGATATTTTTGAAATCGTGCGGCGCTCACGTGATGCGGGCATTCAAAAGGTCCAGGAGACGCTTGCTGCGGGAAACAGACTTGCCGGCTGGGAAGTGGACAAAGCCTCGCGCGATGTGCTTGAGGCCGCGGGATACGGCTCCTACTTGAATAACCGAGTCGGCCACTCCATCGGCACGGAAGTCCACGGCAACGGCGCACACATGGACAATTTTGAAGTGCACGACGAAAGGGAAGTGATTCCGAATACCTGCTTCTCCATCGAGCCTGGAATCTACCTCCCCGAATTTGGCCTGCGCAGCGAAATCAACATGCTCACTCACGAAAAATCAGCCGAAGTAACCGGCATGATCCAACAGGAACTCGTCCTCTTCTGACGTACGTAACCAAGATCTCGAAAGGTTGCAAGTCCTTGTGGACCGGCGTCTCCGCCGAGAGGGCTTCTTTCAGCGGATAGTTCCCATCTGATAAGCGAGCATAATTTGCGTCACTAAATACTGGTAATGCGCGTCCGTGTCCTGCAACTCGGCGTCAGTTTCTTGCAATTCCGCCTGGCTGTATTCCACGATCGAGCTCAACCCAAGCTTGTATCGCGCGCTCGCAAGCTCCAGCGCCAGCGCGGCTTGTTCCCGGAGTTGCTTCGTCACTGACAACCGTTCGTAAGCTTTTTGCGTGTCCAGCCAGCTGTTCCGTACATCTCGCGCCACATTGTCCTGCAAATCCTGCAGTTGCTTTCGCCTCATTTCCGTTTCCATGTCAGCGCTTTTCGCGCGTGCATTGAACAAAAATCCGTTGAACACCGGGATGTTGATGTTCACGCCAACCGCGCCATACCAGTTGGAAATGTGGTCGTCGCGAACAGGCGCAGCCCCGACCACGCCAGCGGCGCTTACCGTCGGCCACCACAGGTCGTGCTCTGCCTTGCCGAACTTGCTCGCAGCCGCCACATCGTTCTGCATCGCCCGCACTTCCGGCCGCTGGTTGAGCGCTTCTTGAATCAGCGGACCAGGATCGACGGCTGGCGGCGTGGCTTGCGAAGGAGGTTCCACCACCACAAAATCCTGCCTGTCGGGAAACGCTAGAATAGCGGAGAGCGTCGAGAGCGATGCCTCATAGTTATTCTGCGATTCCAGCAGCAGCAGTTTAGCCCGCGCCAAATCCACCTTGCTGAAGCTCAGGTCAATGTCCGATCGCAGTTTTGCATTTGTCAGCGCTTGAATCTGATCTACCCGGTCCTGCCGTGCCTTGACCGTTTCTTCCGCCACTTGGAGCAGCGCTTTCGTCTCCAGCGTGTTGTAAAATGCCTCGTCCACCGCCAGCACAATCTGTTGCTGTGTGGCGATGGCGTTCTGGTCCTGCGCCTTTGCAGCGAACACCGAACCCGACACCAGGTTTTGTGTCCTTCCGAAATCGGTGATCAATTGGCTCACCGAAGCCCCGGCCGCTGCTCTGGGATACACGGTCGGATTCGTCAGGTAACCCGCGGAAATCCGATTACCCGCTTCCGAATCCACCGCGGTCACACTCAGGTTTGCCTGTGGCAACAGGGCCGAGCGCGCCTCTCGCACGAATTCGCGCGCTTCCAGCGCCTGCAGTTTCCCCACCGTAATCTGCGGATTGTTCTTAATGGCAATCGTTTCCGCTTCCTGGATCGTTAGTGGCCTGCCACTGGTGGAGGTTGGCATTGCTGCCGCACCCATCGGGGAAGTCGTCCGAGGTGCGGGAGCCTCCTGGGCTCTCGCACCCGGCGGTGGCCCCAGTGTCCCCGCCAGCGCAAGACTCATCATGATGCTCCACCTCACGACGCCACCTCCGTCACCGGTGCCTGCTTTCTTCCATGAATCACCATGTAGATCGCCGGCACCAGAAACACCGTCACGACCACGGATACTCCCAGTCCTCCGATTACCGCGCGTGCCAGCGGGGCATACTGTTCGCTGCCTGCTTCAATCCCCAGGGCCATCGGAAGCAAACCCAACAGAGTTGCCAGGGAAGTCATCAGAATCGGGCGCAACCTGACTTTGCATGCTTCCACCACGGCCTCTTTCAATCCCAGTCCTCGTTCGTGCAATATGCCTGAAAACTCTACGATCAAAATGCTGTTGGATACCACGATTCCGGTCATCATGATCACCCCCATCAGGGACATGATGTTCAGTGTCGTGTGCGTCATCCAGAGGAACACCACTACTCCCGCAAGCCCCGGCGGAATGGCGGTCAAAATGATAAACGGGTTGACGAACGACCGGAACTGCGCCATCAGGATCAGGTACACCAAAATCACCGAAAGCATCAGCCCGACACCAAAGCGGAAAAACGATTCGTGCATGCCGACCACTGCGCCTCGCACACGCACCAGCGCATTCTTCGGCAGCGGTTGATCCTTTACCAGTCGATTTACCTCTTTACTCACGCCGCTTAAATCTTCGCTCTTTGGCATCACGTACACGTCGAACACTCGCCGTATCTGATAGTGATCCACTTCCGTGGGCGTGTTGATCGGCTCGATCCGCGCCACGGACTGCAACGGCGTGTACGATGCGGAAGTCGCGGCCCGAAGCGGGATGTTTCGGAAGTCCGACATCGTCATCGAGTTCACCTTTTCGTTGAAGTACTGCACCGTCACCATGTAATTGTTCCCGCTTTTCGGGTCGATCCAATAGCTCGGCGCAATCATGCCGTCGGAGGTCAGCGCAGTGATCACGTTATCCACCACATCTTTCGGCGAAAGTCCCAGCAGGCTGGCCTGTTCGCGGTCAATGTTCAATTCCAGGCCGGGATAGTCAATGTCCTGCGGAATCAGCACGTCGCTGACGAGCTTGGAGTCTCTTAGTTGCTGCGCCAGCTTCCGCGCGATCGCGTACCCTTCGCCCATGTCGTTGTCGCTCACCTGAATATCCAGCGGGGCGGGCATCCCCTGATTGATGACGGAATCCACCAGCCCGCCCGCCTGAAAGTAGGCGCTCAACTGCGGCAGGTCTGTTGCCAGCTTTTCGCGCACGCGCGCCATATATTCGTAGCTGCCCATCTTGTGATCTTCTTTCAAGCTCACTTGCACGAAGGACGTGTGCATCGCCGAGTTTGTGGTGTAAATCGCCGAAAGATCGGGCGTAATTCCGATATTGGAGACGATCATGTCAAGATCGCTCCTTGGTATCACCGCGCGGATGTCGTTTTCGACTTGCGCGATGTATTTGTCCGAAACTTCCAACCGCGTTCCTGTTGGCGCCTTGATGTTGATCACGAATTGCCCCGGGTCCGTTCGGGGAAAGTAGGCCTGCCCTACGAACGGAAAGATTCCTCCGATCAGCAGCGCAATTCCTCCCAGAATGTACAGCGCCGTCCGCCCCGGTCTTTGCAGCGCGCGCGTCACATGTTTCTCATAAAAAGTCAGCAATCGCTGGAATCCTTCGTTGAACTTGTGCACCACTTTTCCCAGCCATCCCTGCGGTTTTTCTTCGCTCTCCTCCCCATGACCATGCGGCTTCAAACGGATGAACTGCGCGCAATACAAGGGCACCACCGTCATGGCGAAGAAATACGAAGCGAAAATGGAAAGCACCACGCCCAAGGCGAGGTCTGTAAACAGATACCGGCTCACCCCGTGGAAGAAAGTCACCGGGAAAAAGACAATTGATGTGGTCGATGTAGCCGCCAGTACCGCTAATGCAACCTCCATTCCTCCTTTCTCGGCGGCTTCCCGTGGCGCCACTCCCATCTCCATAAAACGGAAAATGTTTTCCAGCACGACCACCGAGTCATCAATCAATCGTGAAAACGCCAATGCCAGTCCGCCCAGCAGCATGGTGTTGATCGATCCGCCCATTCCATTCATCACGAGGAAGCAGGTCAGTGCCGAAAGCGGGATCGACAGCAACACCGCAAACGTTGCCCGGGGGCTTCCCAGGAATAGCAAAATCATCAGGCCCGTCAGCACCAGGCCGATTCCGCCTTCCTTCATAAGATTTTTCAGCGCGAGTTTTACAAAGATGGATTGATCAAAAACTACGGCGGTCCTTAGTACATCCGGAATGTCCACCAGGTGTTTTGTGGCTGCCTTAATTCCGTTGACGATGGCAATGGTGTTGCTGTCGCCGCCCTGTTTCAGGATCGGGATGTATACGGATTTCTGCCCGTCGATTCGCACGATGTTGGTCTGGATGGCGCCGGCATCTTCCCCTTTGCCCACATCCGCCACCAGCACGGAGCCCAGTCCCACCGATTTCAACGGAATGCGATTGATGTCATCCGGTTTTGACACCTGGCTGTTCGCATAAATGTTGTAATCGCGGTTGCCGATGCGCACGTCTCCCGCGGGAAGAATCAAGTTGGAATCGTTAATCGCCTTCACAACATCCATCAAACTTAGCTGGTGTGCTTCCAGCTTCACTGGATCCACAAACACCTGGATCTGCCGGTAGGTGCCTCCAAAGGGCTGCGGCACCGAGGCTCCCGGCACGTTAGCGATTTGGTTCCGCACTTCAAACTGCGCCAGGTCCTTCAGTTGCGTTTCATTCAGACCCTGTCCTTTCAAGGTGACCAGGCAGACAGGAAGGCTCGAAGCGTCGAATTTCAACACCACGGGAGGCAGAGTTCCGGGTGGCAAGCGCCTGAGATCCGCCATCGCCAGGTTCGCAATGTTGCTCAGGGCAGCGTTCGCGTCCGTCCCGGGCGTGAAATAGACCTTGATTAAGCTCACGCCTGTCAACGAACGCGATTCGATGTGGTCGATATTGCTCCCCAGCGTGAAGAAGCGTTCAAACGTATTGGTGATGTCCGCTTCGATTTGTTGCGGTGGCATACCGGCATAGAAGGTGGCCACGACGACCACCGGAATCTTTACCTGGGGGAACAGGTCCACGGGCATGCGAACCACGGTCGTCACACCCACCACGGCGACCACCAGGCACAGCATGATGATGAAATAGGGATAAGCGAGAGCAAACTTCGGCATTACTTGCCTCCCGCCGCCCCGGGTTGCCCGACCACAATTTCCTTGGGCGTTACTTTCATCCCCGCGTGAAATTCGTTGCGGCTTCCTACCACCACGCGCTCGCCTGCGCTAAGTCCGGATAGCACCTCGATGCGCGTGCTTCCCTGCATTCCCAGGTGGAGCTTGCGTTCCTCAAGCACGTTTTGCGCGTTGACCACGAGCACGGTTCCATCCGCGCCGTTTATTTCGACCGCTTCCAAGGGCACTGTGAGGGCTTCTTTCCTCACGACTGGCGGCACATTTGCTTCCACGTACATTCCCGGCAGTAACCTTCCGTCGGTATTCTGAAAATCGATCTCCGTATGCATTGTTCTCGTTTGCTCGTCCAGTGCGTCCGCGAAACGCGCCACTCTCCCGACGTAATCCTGATTCAGAGCTTGCACGTGCACTTTAATCGGGTCGCCCAATCGAATTCCGCCGGCGATGGCTTCCGGAATCGGCAGTACCAGCCGCAACACGGAGATCTGCGCCAGCCGCACCACCGGCTCCGATTGCGTGCTTGTCGAGGTCCCAGCCGCAATCAGCGAGCCGGTATCCGCATACCGTATGGTCACTACTCCCGTGAAAGGCGCGGTAATCTTCGTGTAATCGGATAGGGCAGCGTATTGTTTTTGCGTTGCCTGGGCTACCTGCAATTCTTGCTGTGCCGCGTCCAGGGCCGCCTGCGCGCTCGCCACCTGCGCTTCTCCTCCTAGATCCTTTGCCTGGACGTCATCAACATCCTGCTGCGCCACCAGTCCCGGCCGTTGCTGCGCCGCCTGGGTCAAACGCTGGTACATGGCGTGCGCCGCCGCGTAGGACGACTTAGCCCGCGCCAGATCGCCTTCGGCTCGCCGTATTTCCTCTTTCGAGCGTCGGACTGAGGCATCCGCGCCAGCCAACTGTGCCGCGAGTTCGGGCACCTCCAATACCGCTATCGTTTGCCCTTCCTTCACATGTGACCCGACGTCCACATAAATCGTCTTGATATAGCCCGCTACCTTCGCGTGGATGTCCACATCTTGAAAAGGCTTGAAGGCACCGGCCAGCGTTAAGGGAACACCCAGGCTGCCTTCCTCCACGCGCACCACGGCGGCCACCGGGCCAGCAGCAGGCTTTTCATCAGGCCTGCCATCATCTGCCTCGATTCGCGAATGGCTGATCCAGCGCCATCCCGCTACGAGCGCTATCATCAAAACAATCCCTGCAATAATTTGTGTTTTTCGAGTCATACATGTTCCTTGATGTTCCCGGAAGTAAGTAATCCGTTCCGCTCTCCTTCATCCGGAAAATAGAGACCTGTCCGAACCTTGGTGCGCTGCCTACAACTTACCTGGCCTATGATTTAGGGGAAAAGCCGCGAGAAACTACGCCGTCGGCGGCGGACGGAACCACAAATTCGAGGAAAAATCGGGGGTGATAACGGCGTCTCGCCTCAGATCGCCATGCAGATGAGACTCGCGGCCATCTGAGGCCACAACGAGATCACTGCAGCGTTCTTCCGGCAGTGTGTCCGCGGCCCATTCGCTGGAGACCGGTGAATAGTGCTGCAACTCGGCTGCCCCCACCGTGGCGCGATTCCGCGCTTGGTGTTGCACGGATAGCCCGCCGGGGGAATGAAGGAGAGCGAGAAACGGGTTGTAAAGGAGGAACCCTACGATCAGGACGCAAACGAGCGCACTAAGGCGAGACCTGGGGACTCGCATCTCTGTGGCTGTTCGTTTAATCCTCATCAAAGTCGCCAAAACAGATTAGTAAGAATCTCACATGGGGTCAAGGGATGCCTGGTGCGCGTTTTCCACGGGATAACAAGCAGAAGCAGTCGCCGGGAATATGCCATGGGAACTCTGCCGCGAACCTCCACGTTTCTTTGCGCCATTGCCGCTATCTCCATAACACAGTACGGAGCGCGTCGTTCTATGCCAAAATTAGAAGAAGTCGAACAGCTTCTGAGTCCGCGCTCACGCGACACTCGCGAAGGACCCAAATAATCCTGTTTACGGAGAAAAATAAAATGAGATCTCCAAGGCTGGCAATTCTGGTTCCTTTCGCCGTGTTGCTCACTGTTTTCGCGCTGCCCCTCGCGGCTCAAACGCCGGTAACGCCCCTGCAAAACGGCCAGCCCTGGTGGAAACACGCCGTGCTCTATGAGCTGTATCCGCGCAGTTTTGCCGACAGCAATAATGACGGCGTGGGAGACCTGCGCGGAATTGCCGCGAAGCTCGATTACCTCCAAAAGCTCGGCGTGGACGCGATCTGGATCACCCCTTGCTATCCCTCTCCGCAAAAAGATTTCGGATACGACGTGTCGGACTACGTGAATATAGATCCCATGTACGGAACTCTCGCCGATTTCGATTACCTGCAGAAAGAGGCAGGCAAGCGCGGCATTCGCATCATCATGGATTTTGTCATCAACCATTCCTCCGATCAGCATCCCTGGTTCATCGACTCCAGGTCTTCGCGCACTTCGGCCCACCGCGATTGGTACATCTGGCGTGATGGAAAGGGGCCGAGTCAGCCTCCCAACAACTGGCTATCGGATTTCGGCGGCTCCGCCTGGACTTACGATCCCACAACCGGCCAGTATTACTACCACTACTTCGAGGTGCAGCAGCCGGACCTGAATTGGCGGAATCCGGTTGTCGAAAAAGCCATGTTTGACGTGACGCGCTTCTGGTATCGCCATGGGGTGGCGGGTTTCCGCCTCGATGCCGTGGACACCTTATTTGAGGATCCCCAATTGCGCGACAACCCTGTCCGGCCGGGGAAAAATGAGTTTGGTGATCCCCAGATGGACAACATTTACAACGACAACCTTCCGGAGAATCACCTGGTTTTGAAACGTCTGCGCAAACTCGCCGACGAGAATGACGCCGTGCTCATCGGTGAGACCTGGACGAAAGATATCGCCGGCCTGCGGCAGTATTACGGCGATAACAATGACGAGATTCAGCTCCCGATGGATTTCTTGTTCACCACCATCAATAAACTTTCCGCTCCCGATTTCCGCAAACAGATTGCCCTGGTGGAATCCTCCGGCGGCTGGCCTGTGTACACCATCAGCAATCACGATATGGCGCGCTCCTACAACCGCTATGGCGATGGGAAAAACAATGATCCGATCGCCAAGCTGATGGCGGGTATGTATTTGACCCTGCGCGGCACCCCAATTCTCTATTACGGCGAAGAATTGGGAATGGAGAACAACGATCCCACTCGCAAGGAAGATGTCAAGGATCCTCTGGGAATTTCGGGCTGGCCGGAGAATAAGGGGCGCGACGGCGAACGCACGCCCATGCAATGGGACGCCACTCCCAACGCGGGTTTCACAAAGGGAACGCCGTGGCTGCCTGTCGCGGCAAATTACACCACTCACAACGTGAAGAGCGAAACGGCGGACAAGGACTCCATCCTGAATTTCTACACCACGCTCTTGCAGTTCCGCCGCCGCAGTGCGGCCCTGCTGGATGGCGCCTATATTCCGCTGAATGAAAACGATGCAAACGTGCTTTCGTATCTGCGCCAGGCGAACGGTGAAACCATCCTGGTCGCATTGAATTTCTCGCCACAGGCGCAGGTCGTGAAGTGGGACACGGGCTCGCCGGTCGCCACGTTCGCAAGGGCCAGGACAATTCTCTCGACCACAGAGGAAGGCGGAGGCGCGAACGCCGTCCTCGAACTCCACCTCAAACCGTTTTCGGTCTATATCGCTCAGCTGGAGAAATAGAACCCGCTCCGACGGCTTTGAAACCAACCCACGTTTTCCGCGCCCCGTGCTACTATCACGGCGAGCCCATGAAAATGCTACGCAACATTCCCGCTTTCATCCTTGCGCTTTTCTCTTGCGCGCCACTCGGCGCGCAATCAATGCAATCCCAGCCTCCGCCGGGCGGCCACGCCATCGTCCTCCATGCCGCGCGTCTGCTCGACGTCGAATCCGGCCGCATCATTTCGCCCGGTGAAATCCTCATCGTTGGCGGCTCGATTGCCGAGGTCGGGGCGAATGTCACGCATCCCTCCGACGCTGAATTCTTTGACCTCGGCAACACTACTCTTCTCCCGGGCCTGATCGACGCGCACGTCCACCTCTTCCTCCACCCCGGCGCGGAAGATCTGCAAACTGTCCAGGAATCCGTCCCCGAGCGCACCATCATGGCCACCCTCGCCGCTCGCGACGACCTCATGGCCGGATTCACCGCGGAGCGCGACATGGGCACGGAAGGCGCAGGCTCTGCCGACACCGCCGTGCGCGACGCCATCAATTTGGGCCAAATCCCCGGCCCGCGGCTGCGCATTAGCGGCAACGCCGTTAATATTCTTGGCGGCCACGAAGACGCCATTGGCTACAACCCGGAGCAGCACGTGCTCCCCAATGCTACGTACGCCAACAATGCCGCCGAACTCGTCACCGTCATCCGCGAACAGTTCAAGGAAGGCGCGGACTTCATCAAGATTTATGAGACAGGTGCGGACAAGCTGGTGAACGGCCATCTCTCCACTCCGTTTCAATACACCGAGGACGAACTCGTTGCTGCTGTGCGTGAGGCTGCGCGCACGGGCAAACGCGTCGCGGTCCATGCCACCGGTGAACCTGGGACACTCTACGCTGCTCGCGCGGGCGTCGAATCTGTCGACCATGCCTATCAACTGAGCGATGAAACCATGCGCCTCATGCGCGAAAAACAGATTTTTGCCGTCCCCACGTTTGCCATCTCCGAATATTTCGCGGACCACGCCGCTACACCTGAAGCCGCGAAACGCGAAAACGAGTTGATCGAACTGCACGCCAGCGAATTCAAACGCCAGCTTGCTGCCGGCGTCCCGATCGCCATGGGCTCTGACGTCGGCCCTTTTCCTCACGGCACGCAAGCCCGTGAGTTTGTCTTGATGGTGAAATTCGGGATGTCGCCGCTGGCGGCCATCCAGGCCGGCACCATCAACGGGGCAAAATTATTGGGCTGGCAAGATAAGATTGGTGTGCTCAAGCCCGGCTATGCCGCCGATGTCGTCGCTGTCCCCGGCAACCCGCTGGAAAACATCACTGCCCTGCAAAAAGTCTCTTTCGTAATGAAGAACGGTACCATCTATCGCAAGTAGGCCGCTTCCGCGTCTTCCTTCAAATGCCCCGGAAGCCGATCCATCCTCCGCAACATTGCTGAGCGCGAACGGTATACTGTTCTTGTGAATGAGGAGCTGTGAACTCGGCTGAAGGTGTTGTCAAGTGGTGGCGATTTCTTGCCTTGATTGCGTTCGCGGGAGTGTTGCTTGCAAACGCTCCCGGCAAAATCACCGTCGACTATCCCGAAGAGGGATCCGTCTTCCCGCCCGAAATTGCGCCACCAACCTTCGTGTGGCGTGACGCGGCGGCGAATGCCAGCCGCTGGCGCATCGAAGTCTCCTTCGCAGACGGGGCTGCACCGCTGCGCACCAATACGGCCGGGCCCCGGATGCAGATTGGCACTATCGATCCGGAGTGCGTCATCGAGACTAATCAGCCGCCTCGCCTGACCCCGGAGCAAGCCGCTGCGCACACCTGGTCGCCCGACCCCGCTCAGTGGGAGTCCATCAAAAAACACGCGACGGCCACGTTGACGTTCACCGGCTTGCGTGGGACGCACGAAGTGTCCAGCGGCCGCGTCACCATCCACACCTCCAAAGATGAGGTTGGCGCTCCCATCTTCTATCGCGATGTGCCTTTGATGCCCACGGAGACACAGACGGGCGTCATCCAGCCACTCGCAGCCGAAGCCGTGCGGTTGATCGCCTGGCGACTACGAAACATTGCGGAGCCGCGGAGCCGGCTGATGATGGAGGGCGTGCCCATGTGCGCCAACTGCCATTCCTTTTCAAACGATGGCAAGACCCTCGGGATGGACCTCGATGGGTTACAGCATAACCGAGGCATGTACACGTTGACGCCGGTCGAACGCGACACGGTGATTCGCGATCAGAATGTCATCCAGTGGAGCACGGACAGCGGGCGCCTTACGGGAGATCTGCGTATCGGCTTTATGTCGCAGGTGTCGCCAAACGGTGAGTACGTGGTGACCACGATCGACTGGCCGCCCAATTCGCCCTCGAGCAACTATTACGTCGCGAACTTCACTGACTACCGCTTTCTCCAAGTGTTCTTTCCCACACGCGGGATTCTCGCCTGGTACAGCAGGAAAACGGGAGTGCTGCGCCCACTGCCCGGCGCCGACGATCCGCGCTTCGTGCAGATGGGTGGAGTGTGGAGTCCCGACGGTAAGTATCTGGTGTTCGCGCGCGCTTCCGCCAAGGAGCCGAATCCGCCCGGAGTACCGCTCGCGCGGTTTGCCAATGATCCCAATGAAAGGCAAATTCGGTACGATCTCTACCGCATTCCTTTCCGCGACGGGCAGGGCGGCACTCCGGAGCCCATCCAGGGCGCCGCGCAGAACGGCATGAGCAATTCGTTTCCAAAGATCTCGCCGGACGGGCGTTGGATCGTGTTTGTAAAAGCGCGAAATGGACTCCTCATGCGCCCGGACAGCGAACTCTACATTGTGCCCGCGGCAGGCGGCGAAGCGCGGCGCTTGCGAGCCAACGCCGCGCCCATGAACTCCTGGCACAGCTTTTCGCCCAACGGCCACTGGCTGGTGTTTTCCTCCAAGCGACAATCGCCCTACACGCGGATGTATCTGACGCATATTGATGACGACGGCAACGACAGCCCGGCGATTCTCATCGAGAATGCCACCGCCGCCAATCGCGCCGTGAATTTGCCGGAGTTCGTCAATATCCCTCCCGACGGGATGCAATCTCTCGGCGGGCCGGTGATTGATTTCTTTAAGCAGTTCGACCGCGCCATGTACCTCCAGAAGCGAGCGCGTTACGAGGAAGCCAGTGCGGTTTGGAAGCAAGCGCTCGAAATACGCCCGGATGACGCCATTGTGCAGGGCAACCTCGGCATGACTCTAATGTTCGCGGGCCGGCGAGAGGAAGCCGCCGTGCACCTGCAGAAAGCGAAGGAATTGAAACTGAAACAAGCGGTAGAAGCCGCTCCGGGAAACGCCGCGCTGCACAATGAGTACGGACTGGCGCTTCTGGAATCCGGCCGCGCTGCGGGGGCACAGAGGGAGTTCACCCGGGCGCTCGAACTGGATGGAAAGCCGGCCGAAGTAAACGCAAATCTCGGGCGTGCGCTAGTGGCGCAGGGCAGGATCGAAGAGGCGCTACCAAACCTGAGAAAAGCGCTGGAACTTGATCCGAACTCTGCGTCCGCGCACGCCATTATGGGTGATGCGCTCTACGCCCGAGGAGAACTCACCGCTGCGCTTTCCGAGTGGCGCGAGGCCATCCGGCTGGCGCCTGATTGCGTGCCGGCACTTCGTCAAGCTGCCTGGTTGCTGGCCACTTCGCCGGACGATGCCATGCGCAATGGAAATGAAGCGGTGTCACTGGCATTGCGCGCGGTCCAGATCACCAGTGGAAACGACGCAGGCGCTCTGGATGCCCTGGCTGCAGCGTATGCCGAAACAGGGCAGTTTGATCTTGCTAGCCTCGCCGCGCGACGCGCCCTCTTAGTGGCCTCACCTGGGCAGGCCGAGGAGATTCGGCCTCGGATCTCACTCTACGAAGCACACCACCCGTTCCGAATTCCCCGCGCCTAGCAAGCCGCTCTGATTTCAGAACGCGTTCAATTGTCTCCATGAAGCTTCTGCGTCAACTAGAACGACGCTCGATCTTCACGCGCAGGATTACACCGCTGAAATGCGGGCCATTCAGAATGATCTTTCAGGCATTCGAGAAATGGACTTCCGATTGGAATCGGCCGGACCCGCAGCAAAAGCAAAAATCGCCACAGACGTCGAATATCTTTACAGCCAGCTCAACATTCTTTGCCAGAACTAAGGGTTCGCGTGGGCATGAGAAACCGCGAGGAAGAGCGATCCTGGAAGCACATCCGGCCGGTCTTCGACACGGCTTGGAAAGATCTCGAAGAGATGTTTGACCAGGCGAACCGCGAGCAGGTATAAGAGCACTAGCACAACCCCTGGGCCAAACGAAAAAGGGAAGGAGAAATCTATGAACGCTACACCCGTGACTACATTTGTGAAGAAATCGGTAGGTTGGTCGATTGGACTCAGCGTGCTCCTGATTGTGGCGGGGATTCTAGCGATCGCTTCACCACTGGCTGCCGGAATCGCCATCAACCTGTTGGTCGCCTGGCTGCTTGTTTTCAGCGGAGGTGTCCATCTGGTGTTTGCCTGGCATACGCGAACCGCCGGTGGCCTTATTTGGGAGTTGCTGGTCGGAATTCTCTACATTTTCATCGGCGTGTATCTGCTCATGCATCCACTGCCGGGCTTAATGTCACTGACATTCGCACTGGCGATTTATCTATTCTTGGAGGCAATTCTGGAATTTGCCTTGGGATTCACACTCCGCCCGTTGCCGGGATCAGGGTGGCTGCTGTTCGATGGGATCATTACTCTGATCCTTGCGGTCATGATTTGGAGGACGTGGCCAGGTAACACTCCCTGGATCATTGGCACATTGGTGGGGATCAGCATGCTGTTTAGTGGCACCACTCGCTTGATGCTTTCGCTGGCGGCGCGCAGCGTCACGAAGAAGATGGCCTAGGCCACAAGAGAGATCAGTACCAGCGGATCCGGCGTGCGCGCCACTTTACGTTGAATTTCCCGTGCTCGGTTGGGTCCCGCCGGGAGGGAATGTAGCAAAAGACAGCTAGAAACTTCGGTGAACCCTGCCTATAAGGCTGAAGGGCAAACCCTGGAATGGAGGAGCACGCCGTGGGAGGCCTGATCCCGTTAACCGACGCGTCTCGACGCCCGGTGCATTTTCCCATCGTTACGACCTGCATCATTGTCGTGAACTTTTTCGTTTTTCTGCTGGAGCTGACTGGCGGTGACGCATTCGTGCTCAAGTGGTCGGTGATCCCCGCCAACATTACGGCTGGCCACCACTGGGTTACCATCCTCACGGCCATGTTCCTGCACGGCGGCTGGTCTCACATCATCGGTAACATGGTTTTCTTGTGGGCGTTTGGCCCAGAGATCGAAGACGCAATGAATCCGTGGCGCTATCTGGTTTTCTATCTGCTGGGCGGAGTAGTTGCAATGCTGGCACAGGTTGTCGCCATCCCCCATTCCACGGTTCCAAACTTGGGCGCGAGTGGCGCGATTGCCGCGGTCATGGGCGCCTTCCTGGTCACCTATCCCCTCGATCGGATTCGAACGCTCTTGTTCTTCTTTATATTTGTGCGCATCAAATTCATCCCCGCCGCGCTTCTCATTGGGCTCTGGTTCCTCATTCAGCTCTTCAACGCCGGATCGGTAGCACAAGTGCAGACAGGCGGAGTGGCTTATTTGGCTCACGTTGGTGGCGCTGTTTTTGGGGCCGTCACCGCGCGCCTTTTTGAGAACCCTCAGCGGCTCGCGGACTAAGGAATTCCCGATGCCCTCCGACCCCAATGAGACTCACCCCACCATAACCGGCTTGACGGCTGAAGAAGCTGAGGCACGGCTCAACCAGTTCGGGCCGAATGAGCCCGCCACCACAAAGCACCATTCCTTTCTTACCGATCTCTTGCACGCGTTCGCAAATCCGCTGGTGTTGATTCTGGTGATTGCGGCAACGGCCTCGGCCTTTCTGGGCGACAAAGTGGATGCGGCAATCATCGGCGTCATCGTTCTACTCAGCATCGTTATCGACTTAAGCCAGACCTATCGTTCGCAACGCGCCGTCGAACAACTCCGCGATCGCGTTGCTCCGACCGCCAGTGCCCTGCGAGGCGGTGAGTGGAAGGAGATCCGGCGGCGCGACGTTGTGCCGGGAGACATTGTCCGGCTTTCCGCCGGAGACCTGGTTCCCGCGGATGCGCGCCTGTTGATTGCGCGTGATCTTTATGTTCAGCAAGCCGCGTTAACGGGCGAGTCTCTCCCCGCCGAAAAACAAGCCACTGCAGAGCCCGCCTCCACCAAAGCGGATGCACGCAACATGGTCTTTCTCGGCACATCCGTCGTTAGCGGGACGGCAACCGCGGAGGTTGCTGCGACGGGAACGCGGACTGCTTTTGGCGATATTGCGGCTCGCCTCGGGGCACGTCCGGAAGAGACGGCTTTCGATAAGGGCTTGCGAAATTTCAGCCATCTTCTGGCGCGCACAGTCTTATTCCTCGTTCTCTTCCTGATTGTTGTCAGCATCGCGCGGCACCGCGATGTGCTGCAATCTTTCCTTTTTGCGGTTGCGCTGGCCGTTGGCTTGACGCCGGAATTCCTACCCATGATTACGTCGGTGACGCTATCGAAAGGCGCCGTCGCCATGGCGCGAAAGAAAGTCATCGTCAAGCATCTGTCCGCGATTCAAAACCTTGGCAGCTTGGATGTTCTTTGCAGCGATAAAACGGGGACGCTTACCGCGGGAACCATGACGCTCGATCGCTCGCTTGACCCCTTTGGCAACCCATCTCCCCATCCGCTGGAACTGGCCTATTTCAACAGCAAGTTCGAGACGGGCATCCGCAGCCCGCTTGACGAGGTCATCCTCCATCAGCCGCCACCAAAGACGGCTGACTACACCAAGTGCGATGAAATTCCGTTCGATTTTGTGCGCCGGCGCCTCTCCGTCGTCGTCGAGCGCCAGTCGCAACGCATTCTCATCACCAAAGGCGCTCCCGAGGGGATTATTCCGCTGCTTGCGGGCTACGAACTGGAAGGCAAGGTTGTGCCGATCAGTGAGGACGCTGCCAAGCGCATTCGGCAGATTAGCGATGAGTTAAATGACCAAGGGTTCCGGTCGCTGGCGGTAGCCTACGTCGAAGTTCCTGCCCGTGCGAATTATTCCGTGCAGGACGAACGCAATCTGATCCTGGCCGGTTTTTTGAGCTTTGCCGATGCGCCGTTGCCTGACGCCGCCGAGGTTATGGCTTCCTTGAAGCAGGACGGTGTTGAGGTCAAGGTGATCTCCGGTGACAACGATCGCGTCACCGCCCATGTCTGCACGGAGGTTGGGATCGACCCCGGCAAAATCATCACCGGCGATGACCTCGAGCAGATGACGGACCCGGCGCTAGCCCACGACGCCGAAGAGACGCGCGTATTTGCGCGCATCTCTCCGGCGCAGAAAAACCGCATTCTCCTGGCTCTCAAACATAACGGCCACGCGGTCGGTTTCATGGGTGACGGCATCAACGATGCGCCCTCGCTTCACGCCGCCGATGTCGGTATTTCCGTGCCAAGCGCCGCTGACGTGGCTCGCGAATCCGCCGACGTGATTCTCGTTGAGCCCGGCCTCCGCGTCCTTCACGACGGCATCATCGAGGGGCGCAAAGCCTTTGGCAACGTGATGAAGTACCTGCTAATGGGCACCAGTTCAAATTTCGGAAATGTCTTCAGCATGGCTGGGGCCTCCATTTTCCTGCCATTCCTGCCGATGTTGCCCACGCAAATCCTGCTGAACAATCTTCTTTACGACTTGGCCCAAATCACCATTCCTACGGACAATGTTGACGATACTTACCTCAAAAAGCCCCAGCACTGGGATATCAGTCTGATCCGCAATTTCATGATATTCATCGGGCCGATCAGTTCCATCTTTGACTTTCTGACGTTCTATGTCTTGCTGCACTTCTTCCACACAAGCGAAGCGCAATTCCATACCGGCTGGTTTGTTGAATCGCTGGCCACCCAGACGCTGGTGCTGTTCGTCATCCGCACATCGAAGAACCCGCTGCGCAGCCGCCCCAGTGTTCCCTTGATGTCAACCTGCCTTGCGGTTGTCGCGTTCGGGCTTTATCTACCGTTCAGCCCGCTGGCACACATGCTCGGCTTCACGCCGCTCCCGGTGGCCTACTTCGTTTTTGTGGCTGTCGCGACGGCAGTCTACCTCTTGCTGGTGGAAGCCGCCAAACGCCGCCTTCTCCGCGGATCTACCGCCAAAAATGCGGCCAAGCATGGCGAGCCATTGGCGGCCGCAGCCTAGGATCAACGAAGGACCAGCCGGATAGGAAAAACCTTAATGCTGCGGACATTTATAACTTTCGCGGTCCTGGAGCGAAAAATCCCTGAGGTAAAGTGGCCATGAACCGGAGTGTTATCTTCGCTGCTGTATTGGTGGCCCTGATTGCTGCGGTCGCCTCGCCTGCTTTCTGTCAGGTGGACCTTGACCTGCAATCCTTTTCAACAAGATGTTGAGCTGACTCTGGATCAGATCGCCGCCATGCGAAGCGAACCAGTAGGTCCCGGAGTTTGACCAGGCCGCGATGAGCTCTCGGAATGCGGGCGTTGTCAGCGAGTCAGCTTGAGTCCAGAGTAGGGGGTATGATTTTTTGTTGCACGGTGCTTGAAATCGGGGCACGCACACGGAGGCAATCATGAAGTTCGGCGTGTTGGCGCTGGATTACGACGGGACCATCGCACGAGATGGTGTGTTGGACCCTGACGTCAAGGCCGCAATCGTGGAGGCACGTGCGCGCGGGATTGTCGTCGTCATCGTCACTGGCCGCATCCTCTCTGAGCTGAAGCAAGGGGCAGGAGATTTCGGATTTGTCGACGCAATCGTGGCGGAGAACGGTGCAGTTCTCGTGCTCCCCAATGGCCAGATAAGCCTGAAGGGCCATCTCCCGCCTCAAGGGTTCCTGGATGAATTACGCCGCCGCGGGGTCGAATGTAAGACGGGCCAGTGCGTCGTGGAAGCCGATGCTGCCTCCGCTCCGCAGATTTTGGAACTAATCAGGGAACGCGAACTGCCATTAGTGCTCTTATTCAACCGCAGCCGCCTGATGATCCTTCCGCAGGCAATCAGCAAGGGAACTGGCCTGCGAGAGGCACTGAACGTTTTTCGCCTCTCGGTTCATAACGCGATCGCCATCGGGGACGCCGAGAATGACCATGACCTCCTTGCAGCGTGCGAGGTTGCCGTGGCTGTTAGCTGGGGCAGCCCGGCGCTCCAAAAGGAAGCCGACGAGATTGTGCAGGGAGATGGCCCGTCCGCTGTGGGCGCCTATATCCATCGAGCGGCAAAAGAAACTAAGTTACCTCGCGATCGAATCGGTCGGCATCGAATCGCCATAGGCACGGCGAAGGACGAACGTCCGCTCTCCTTCTCCGTCCAAGGGCGGAACATGCTGATCGTTGGAGATCCACAATCTGGCAAGTCTTGGGCCAACGGCCTGGCGTGCGAGCAGTTGATCCTCCAGGGCTACTGTGTGTGCGTGATCGATCCAGAAGGGGATTACGGCACGCTGGAATCGCTGCCGGGCGTGGTGGTGCTGGGAGGAGGGGAACAGCCGCCGGACATACCCGAAGTGGCGCGGGCGCTGCGGCACTTCGACCTGAGCGTTGTCGTCGATTTATCGCGCATCCTGTATGAAGAGAAGGTCCGTTATCTGAGGGCGCTACTGCCGATGCTGGCCTCGCTCCGGCGGACCACTGGATTGCCGCATCGGATTGTTGTTGATGAGGCCCATTATTTCCTGCATGAACCCAACGTCACGCAGTTGTTGGATTTTGACTTGAACGCGTACACCTTGGTGACCTATCGCCCCTCCGACCTGCACCCCGATCTTCGTAAGGACATTCAAGCAGTCATTGTCAAACGATTGACACATCTTCGCGAGGTGCAAACACTTCTGTCCATGGTGGGCAACAAAGGCATCGAGCGGGACTGGACCACCACTCTTGCAGCTCTTGCCGACAATGAGGCGGTTCTTTTGCCTGGAATTGAAGAGGCCGAGGGGAACTTGCGGCGCTTTAAGCAGTTGCCTCGCTTGACCCCGCATGTCCGGCACAAGATGAAGTACCTTGATGTCCAATTGGCCGGAGGACAAGAATTCGTGTTTACCGATAACGGGCAAGCGGTAGGGTCGCCCGCGCGATCCTTGAACCAGTTTGTCCTTTCGTTACCGAACTTACCAGCCACATCTCTTGATGGACACGCGCGCCGTGGAGATTTCTCTTCCTGGATTGAAAGAGTATTCCACGATCATCGCCTGGCATCGGATGTGCGTAAAATCGAGCAGCGGTACCGGCTAGGCCATCTGGACGATGTGCGTCAAGCGATTTCAAGCCTAATTCAGGACCGTTACAAGTTCTCCCACGACCAGATCGTGTAGGCGGCATCTGGCAAATGGGTATCGGAAGGGCACGGCCACAGCAGTGCCAGAATGCTACCGAGACGAAGTGGATTTCATCGAGGAACGCTCAGCCCTCAGACATTCAGACACTCAGAACCGGAATCGGCACGGCGGTAATGATGGCGTAGCCGTGGGTTCGCAGGTTAGTGCCATATGGATAGCAGCCGGTGACCAGCAAATCGGCCTTCGTCTGCGCCGCCGCTTGGCTCAGAACCGTGGGCACATCGCCACTGCCGATGTATACATCCGCCTTTATGCCCGCGTCTTTCTGGAGCTTTGCGATACGCTGGGAAGCGTCATCGACAAGCGCCTTCTTCCACTCTTCATCGACATAGTTGCCACCAGGTCCCCAGAATTCCACGCTAGCAGTGACGTGAGCGAGTGTGAGATGGGCGCCAAATTCGGCGGCCATCGGGGCGGCCCACGCTATAGCCTCGTTACTACGCGGGCCCAAATCCACGGCGCACAGGACGTTGCGGATCGCAAACTTCTGGACTGGCGGTTGTTCGACATGGGCGCCAGTCCAAATCGGGCAGCCAGTTCTGGAGAATACTTTTATTGCCACTGAGCCGAGCAAAAACTGCTCGGAAGTGGCGCCGTGCGACGGCATCATGATCAGGTCGGCTTTTTCCTCCTCAGCCGTCCCCACAATTGCCCAAGCCGGGTCGCCTTTAACTGACATGCTCCGAATGGGGAGGCCTTCAAGCTCCGCCATGAGAGATTGGTCCTGCTGCTTCTGGGCTTCTTTCATGATCTCCGATAGCAAGTCGCAGCCAGCCGGCTCGCGGTCGTCCTCCGGTACGCTGGCGGCATGACTCTGCTCCGACACGACGTGGAGCATGACGATCTCTGAATCAAAATGCTGCGCCAACATCGCAGCCTGATGGACGACTTCCAGGGAAGCAATCGGGAAATCAACTGGTAGAAGAATTTTCTTAATATTCAGCATCGCGCAAAAGTCCTTCAGCCGCAGTGTCCTTCACCATCTTCCATAGCCGGAGCTTCCGGTTCGAATTCCGGCTCGCGCAAATCCTGGGCGTCTCCCGGCCTCATACACAACCAATTTAACACTAGAGCAGGCCATCAGAGCGACCAGGCCGCCTAATCCTCTCCACACGTTCGGTGGTCCAGGGTCCTACCATTGCGTTACGAAAAGAGCTTAGATTTTGTCCAGCTATCAGCTTTTGACAGGCATGCTGTAAAGTGCCTACCAGAGTGACCCCTGCTGAGGAGTAAACTACTGCTTACTGCATCACGACGCTGCGAAAGGAGTGCGTATGTCGTCGGTCGGAGAAGTTGCGGATGTTGGGCTGAGGTCGGTCTTGAATGCGTCTGATTTCTCAGAAGCATCTCAGAAGGCCCTCTATCATGCCCTCGCCATTGCCCGTCACTATGGAGCGAAATTCTATTTCGCCCATGTAGTGTCCCATCTCGGATATGCGATCGCGGGCGCGGACGCCTTGCGATTGGGGATAGAAGGAACACGCAGAGATACAAAAAAACTGGAGCATGAACTGCTCGAAAGCGGGGCGCTGGCGGGGCTAGACCACGAGTTTATCGTTCGTGAGGGCAATGTTTGGGAACAGTTGGAACACGTCATCAAGCAAAAGCAAGTGGATCTGGTGGTCCTAGGCACACACGGCCGAGGAGGCCTGGGGAAGCTGGTGCTTGGGTCGATTGCGGAACAGATTTTTCGGCATGCAGATTGTTTTGTCGATACCGTCGGCCCAGGTTCTGAGAAGAGCTCCCTGTTGGAGACAAATCGGGCAGCTCGCCCTTTTCTGTTTGCTACGGATTTCGGGGCGGCTTCCTTGCATGCCTTGCCGCAAGCCATTTCATTCGCTAACCATTTCGGAGCGAAGCTCGTTGTGCTCCACGTTCTGCCAGCGGCGCCGATACCGGAGGGTTTCCATTGGTCCACCGCGGGTGATCTTATGCAAATGCGAGAGAAAGCCCGAAAGGATGCGCAGAGAAGGCTAGAGGAACTGACTTTGCGGCATGCGCCAGCGGCTATCAAGCCTGAATTCATGGTCGAGTTCGGGATACCCAGTGAGCAAATCCTGCTGGCCTCGCACGCTCTCAAAGCCGACCTCATCATTTTAGGTTTGCATCGCTCCGCGCATATTGAGACGGCGTCCCATATGCCGTGGGCCGTCGCTTACAAAGTGGTGTGCGGCGCACCCTGCCCCGTATTGACAATAAAGAATTGAGGCAGACTCTTGGCGCAGAAGCTTGCTGAGAAAGTTCGTTCCCTCAGCTATCTGTCGTCTCTTTTTCAGAAGTCGGAAACAGGCCAAATGCGCAGACTGTTGATGTGCTATAACGAATGCTAATGAAAAGAGGTTGAGCGCGCCTCAGGCTCGCGTATGAGCTTCCTCTCCCTAATCCTGTTTATCGTGGCCGAGTCGGTGTGGAAATGGATCCACCGTCTGGGAGGACCTGGACTGATCCTCCTGGGCCTCGCCGATAATACTCCTTTCGTCTCCGCCCCGCCGGGAAGCGAAGACATTTTCCTTATCGTGCTCTCGGCGCACCACCAGGAATGGTGGATCTATTACGCACTCATGGCAACTGTGGGAGAATCGCTTGGCGGCTACGTGACCTACCGGTTGGCCAAAAAAGGCAGCCAGGAGACCCTGGAAAAGAAAATCGGGAAGCCGCGCGCAGAGAAAATCTACAAGCTCTTTGGTAAACATGGGTTTTTGACGGTATTCACCGGTGCTCTTCTGCCGCCGCCTTTCCCTTTCACCCCTGTCCTTATGACCGCCGGGGTCATGCAATATCCGCGCAAGAAGTTTTTCTTTGCGCTGACTGCGGGTCGTGGCGTGCGCTTCTTTGCCGTGGCCTTTCTCGGCAGGATTTATGGCCATCCAATGATAGCTTTCTTCTCGCGGCACTATCATCCTATGCTGTATGTTCTGATCATGCTGGCAGTGACGGGCGGCATTAGCGCCCTGATCTACTTCAAATGGTACCGGCCCAAAGCACAACGCGAAGAGCGTGAGCGTGGCGAGCAAGTGGAAGAATTTCCCGTCCCGGGCCGGCACCCGAGAGATCGAGGCGCCCGTTGTGCGCAGGACCCGCACAGTGAGTGAAGGGCGAGGTGAACCATGAACGAACCAGGATCGTCACCCCAAAAGCGGGATCACGAGCCGGATGTGCTTGACCCGGCACTTCCGCACGCGGGCCGCTTTGATCGCCAGATCGCCATCGGAAACTCCGATCTCGTTCGCCGGCTGCAAATTCTGAAGATCCATAGTAAAAATATTAAGCTGGGACCAGACTTTGACATGGAGCGCGACGCCCGGATCACCGCTGGTTTCAGCGGCGCCGATCTGGCGAATGCCATGAATGAGGCGGCATTACTCGCCGCCCGGCATAAGGCCACGGTAGTTGCGTTGAGTGATTTCGAGGCTGCTATCGAACGGGTGATTGCGGGTTAGGAGGAAAAAACCTGGTGATGAACGAGCAGGAACGGACTACGGTTGCCCACCACGAATCTGGCCACGCGCCGGTGGCTGAACAATACGAAGGTGTTCAGGCCCTGCTGAGAAATCACCTCACGGCCCTTACAACATTGTCCCAGCAACTGCTCAAGCAAGAAACGGTGAGCGGTAGTGACGTGAAAGAGGCGCTGGAGAATAGTCTGAGCAAAGAATCTCGCGCCGATGCCGCGCAGTTGCAGAGTGATGGCAAGAGGTGAGTTATTGGATTTATGGCGGAACGCGTTGTGTGAGCAGTGATCACGACCTCCCCAGGAAAGAGAGCATTAAAATGCACAAAATCGTTCTACTTCGTCACGGAGAGAGCATCTGGAACAAAGAAAATCTATTTACCGGTTGGACGGATGTTGACCTTTCGGAGAAAGGTAAAGAAGAGGCCACAGCGGCCGGTCGCTTGCTTAAGAAAGAAGGATATATCTTCGACGTGGCCTTCACTTCTGTGCTGAAACGGGCGATACGCACGTTGTGGATCACGCTGGACGAGATGGATCTCATGTGGATTCCCGTGCAACGCGACTGGCGGCTAAATGAACGACATTATGGAGCGTTGCAGGGCCTCAACAAAGCTGAAACCGCTGCCAAATACGGGGAACAACAGGTGAAGATCTGGCGCCGGAGTTACGACGTTCGCCCGCCGGCGCTGGAGGAGACAGACGCACGTTATCCCGGGAAGGATCCACGCTATAAAAGCCTCTCAAAACAACAACTACCCGCCACGGAATGCCTTAAGGATACGGTTGCGCGCTTTCTGCCGTGCTGGCATGAACTGATTGCCCCCAGCATTCGGTCGGGGAAACGGGTGCTGATTACGGCCCATGGCAATAGCCTGCGGGCCCTGGTGAAATATTTGGAAGACGTCCCAGACGACAAGATCGTTGATCTGAATATTCCGACTGGCGTACCGCTGGTAGAGGAACTGGATGATGACCTCAAGTTTCTTCGTCATTATTATCTTGGAGACCCCGAACAAATCCAGAAGGCGATAAACGCAGTGGGGGCCCAGGGAAAGGCAAAGTGAGAGGAGCGAAGAAACTTGAATGGTAGTAAGCCTTCGTCCTAAATGTGAAATTTATTGGGCATGTGATTTGGTCACGAAGGCCTGATTCTTTTCGCGAAGAAAGACTGCGATTCATGAAGGTCTGTTTCCTGAGCTGCAGCGAACAGTCAGGACGGGGCAGCAGGCTTCACTCGCGATCTTGTAGGCGTGCAGCCAATTCTGCGGATTAACCATGTAACGACGAGGGCGTAACCCGAAGACAATGAGGCCGACCTGTCGCTCTTTAGCTAAGCCAAGAATCGCTTGGTCCACGAGTCCGACTTGCCTCTGGTACGACCAGTTAGGCGGCGTGCCGCCCGAAATGAGCTGCCGAAAACGGGCTGTGAACTCGTGTTCCTGCTCGCCGACCTGGGCAGCTTTGCCCTTTTCAAGAACATGGAGAACCTTGAGCTGCGCGCCATGCTCCCGCGCTAACGATACGGCGTAAGCGGCGGCCCTGTCCGATTCCGGTGACAGATCAGTGGGGTAGAGGATGTGGTTGAGCTTGGCATGAAGTGGCGGATCGGCCGGAGCGCAAGGACCCACGGTAAGGACCGGGCAGGTGGCGTTCTCGAAGACGGCCTCGGCGACGGAGCCAAGCGCGAGCTTGCGAAGACCTGATTTTCCCTGCGTGCCCAGCACGATCAAATCAATGTGCTGCTCGTTGACGACTTGCTCCAGTTGCTGCCAGACATCGCCATGGCACACCAACATCTCGTGTGGAATTCCCGCCAGGGCGCCGCTGCGGGAAAGCCGCTGCTCCAGATCCTGCAATTCCGCGCTGGCCGTATCCATGGCAGAGACCACGGCATCGGTTCCGACGATTACGTAGCCGATCGACGAAACAACGTACGCCAGGTAGTACTTCGCACCGTAGCTGCGGGCAATCTCGACGGCGTGGTTGAGTGCCTTGACCGAGGGAGGGGAAAAGTCGATCGCAGACAGAACTCGATGAATGCCGACTTCTGTGAAGAGTGGAGCGGAGGACATAGTGTCTGCCTCGCGTACAAACATCGGACGTTCCCGCCCGCGCAAGCTTGCCTAAGTTGGACGGCGGCTGCCGTGCCAGAGATCGCGGGTTTTCTGCTTGCGCCGCCATCGTCATCATGGCGAGTGACGTGAATAGCCTCAGTGACTGGCATCACATAACCAGTGCAAAACGGGTATCCCACCCTCCACTCTGGGATCGAAGATCCGCTCGATACTCATCAACAAGTACCGCTTCAAGGCTTTCTAGTAGAGCTTTCGATGACCGGGGGAATCGTTCCTGTTTGGGGCCGGGGCGGCACGAGACGCGACTCTCTTGAGGAGGTGAGTTATGATGCGTATATTATGGGGAAAAGCCCCACACAGAGACGGAGCCTTCTCGCGGTGTGCATGGTGTTGGCTGGCATGTTGCGGGCGTAGGGGCCAGGAGCTTTCGCGTTAGACCCATCGCTGGACGCCAGTCAGTTTGCGCATACGTCGTGAAAGATCCGCGAGGGCTCGGGCTACTCAATATGCACGAGCGCATGCACCAACTGGGCGACACCTTTGAGTTCGAGAGCGAACCAGGACGCGCAACCACGGCGAAAGCGGAAATTCCGTTTCGACCCGCGTCGTAAGTTTACTGCAGGCTCCGGTATTCGCTCGATTCCGGGACGGAACTGGAGCTGAGCATTCGTGCCTCCAGTGCTTACGCGACATCTACCGCTCCTTGCCGCTTTTGTTTCTCGGGGAAAGGAACGCAGAGAAACTCATGATTGCCAACCCCGCCGCGATACGGATTTTCGCCTTGGGGATTTTGCGAGAGGCTGTTGCCTTTTTCACCGGTTCTCACTTTCGGTCGCGGCAATGGCGTGGGGCTGGTCCCGCCCTGCGGAACCGGCCTTTGTTCGGACGTCTTCGTGCGGCTAGAGCCCGTTCAAGGCTGCCGGGACGGCAGCGCCACGCGCCTGAGACGGATGCGGTGCTGCTGTTGTTAATTTTATGTTGCCCGTGCGCGGGAGCGACGAGTCTCTCAGACGCACTCCCTCACTCGCAAACTGTGCCGATGCAAATGATGGATGGCCACGATATCCGCTTCGCCCACCTCTCCACGGCTGACGGATTGTCTGAAATGGCGGTTCAGCAAATCTCCCAGGATGACCAGGGATTCATGTGGTTTGGCACACTGGACGGACTGAACCGCTACGATGGATATGAGTTTAAGGTGTACAAGCGTGGCGCGCCCAATGCAGAGCTTAGCGGCACCACGATCACGGCGCTCTATAAGGACCGCTCCGGCCAACTATGGATCGGAGTCGACCAGTACCTCGACCGGTTCGATCCCATCACCGAAAAACTCACCGAATACCGGCATGATCCGAAGATCTCCACGAGCTTGGGCGGCACAGTATATGCGATCACTCAGGACCGCGAAGGCCAGATCTGGCTTGCAACCAGTACTGGGCTCGATAAGCTCAACCCCGCTACTGGCATCTTCAGCCATTTTCAACACGACGATCGTGATCCCACCAGCTTGGACGCGAAAGGAACGCAAACAGATGTAAGGTTTGTCGGGGTGGATAACTCCGATACGCTGTGGGTTGAAACCAGTGCCGGTATCAATTCCTTTGATCCTAAAACCGGCAAAGCAACTCGGTTTCCGCAGCTCCTGAACCATGGCGAATTCCATGTCCAGTATGTTTATCACGACCATTCCGGCCGATTCTGGATCCATTCGCGCGAAGGGAGCGGCGTAGGCACATTCAATCCGAAAACCGGCGAGTTTGTTCGCTACAAATTCACCACCGGGGATCCGGGTACGCAAACAGCCGAGAGAGTGACTTCCGTCCTGGAAGATGAGCGAGGGGTTTTATGGTTCGGGACCCAGGGCAGTGGTCTGTTGAAGCTCGATCCCAATCACGGAACCGTGGTTCGCTACCGCAATGACCCCGCGGATCCGCACAGTCTCAGCAACAACTTTGTCTTGTGTCTATACGAAGACCGGGAGGGAAATATGTGGGCCGGCACAGGAGGCGGTGGCATCAATCGCTTCCCCGCCATTCCTTCCGGATTCACGTCGTATCAGAAAAGGCCCGGAGACAGGAACCGTCTCGACCAGAATTTTGTCTTATCCGTTTTCGAGGACAGCGATGGCGTCCTCTGGGTGGGCAATGATGGTGTGTTGAACCGCATTGATCCAAAAACTGGCAGATTCACGTTCTACCGGCGCCGGAATGGAGACAGCAGCAGCATATCGGACGGGACGGTGTTGTCAGCGGTTGAGGACGGGGCGGGCACGCTCTGGTTTGCGACTTACGGGGGCGGCCTGAACTCCTTTGATCGAAGGACCGGCAGATTTAGAGCGTACCGGCACGAGCCGGGTGATCCCAATTCGCTCAGCAGCGATGTGGTTATGCGCCTCCAACTGGACCCCAAAGGCGCCATTTGGGTGGCTACCGATCACGGGCTCGATGAATTCGATCCCCGCAGCAAGCGCTTCATACATTATCCTGAGCTCAACGGCAGTCTAAGCGTCGGTCTGGTCACCTGTTTTGTCCGGGACCGTCGAGGCATGCTCTGGTTAGGCACCAACGAGGCGGGCTTGGTCCGCTTTGATCCGGCGACGCGACGTTACGAGGTCTACAAGAATCAGCCTGGGAACTCCGCTACGCTCAGCAGTAACCGCGTGAATGCTTTGCTGGTCGATGCGGATGGAACTCTGTGGGTCGGCACACAGCTAGGCCTGAATCGGTTCGATGGTGCCACCCAGCAATTTCATGCCTACACGGAGCGCGACGCTCTGCCCAGCAACGCCGTCGAAGGTATTCTTGAAGACCGGCAACGCAATTTATGGGTCGGTACCGATAACGGACTGGCAAAAGTCACACCCAGCACGAACTCAGTCAGGACCTACTACGCGTCCGACGGTCTGGCGGGAAGCGAATTCAACTACTGGGGAGCCCCGTTTCAAGACACCCATGGTGAAATGTTTTTTCCGGGCGTGAACGGTCTCACTGCCTTTTATCCGGACAAAATCAGAGATAACTCGTACGTGCCGCCGCTTGTCCTGACGGATTTTCGGTTGTTCAATGAGCCTGTGCCGGTCGGCCCGCATTCGCTGCTGAAGAAAGGGATCTCCTATACTCAATCACTTGAGCTCTCGCATGCCCAAAGCATTTTCTCGTTCGAGTTTGCCGCGCTGAGCTACCAAGCGCCTGCAACCAATCGCTATCGTTACCGGCTCGAAGACCTCGACCGGGGCTGGAACCTGGTGTCCAGCAAACACCGGTTAGTCACTTACACGACTTTGCCGCCAGGCGATTATGTTTTCCGCGTGCAAGGGTCGAATAACCGGGGTGTCTGGAATGAGAATGGGACCAGCATTCGCATCCGGATTCTTCCACCGTGGTGGGGTACGTGGTGGTTCCGTACCGTTTGTGTGGCAGTTTCGTTGGCGCTGCTTTGGGTGGCCTATCAGTTGCGTGTCCGCCAATTGCATCAGCAGTTCAACATGCGTCTGGAAGAGCGCGTCAACGAGCGCACGCGCATCGCGAGGGATTTGCACGATACGCTGCTGCAAAGCTTTCACGGACTGTTGCTGCGGTTTCAGGCGGCAGCGAACTTGTTGCCGGAGGGCGAGGCCAAAGCGCAATTTGAGGGCGCGATCGATCTGGCGGCGCAGGCGATCACGGAGGGCCGGGACGCCATACAAGGGCTACGCTTGTCGACGATCGAGACCAACGATCTCGCGTCGGCGATAAGCACTTTGGGTCAAGAACTCGCGGCTGGCGAAACGAACCCGAATGCTGCCGAGTTTCATGTGGGGGTGGAAGGAACCTCGCGGGACCTCCACCCGATATTACGCGACGAAATCTACCGGATTGCCGGCGAGGCCATGCGCAACGCCTTCAAACACGCACAGGCGCACCAGATCGAAGTAGAAATCCGCTATGACGAACGGCAGTTACGGCTGCGCGTCCGGGATGATGGAAAGGGCATTGACCCGAAGCTTCTTCATGAAGATGGCCGCCCCGGACATTTTGGCTTGCGTGGCATGCGCGAGCGCGCCAAACTGTCGGGAGGTAAGCTGACGGTTTGGAGTGAGCTCGATTCTGGCACGGAACTGGAACTGAGCATTCCGGCCTCCAGGGCTTACGCGACGTCTGCGGGTCGCAGGCGTTCGTAGTTGGCTGAGAAATTGGCGGGGAAAGACACGGAGCAGAAATCATGAATGCGGAGCCCAACCGGATACGGATCCTTGCGGTTGACGACCATCCCGTCCTGCGGCAAGGAATCGCTGCGCTCTTGAATGGGCAAGCGGACATAAGTTTAGTTGCCGAAGCCTCGAATGGGCGCGAAGCGATCCAGCAGTTCCGTACGCACCTCCCAGATATCACTCTGATGGATTTGCAGATGCCGGAGATGAACGGGCTCGATGCGATCATTGCGATTCGCGGCGAATTTCCCGAGGCGCGAATCGTCGTACTGACGACTTACGCTGGCGACGTGCAGGTGTTGCGCGCCGTCAAAGCTGGCGCGCGGGCTTACCTGCTAAAAAATAGCTTACACAAGGAACTCCTGGAGACGATCCGTGCCGTGCACGCCGGGAAAAAGTTTCTTTCCGCCGAGGCCTCCTACCAACTTGTCGAGCATGCCGCGGATGACCCGTTGACCCCGGCGGAAGTCCGAGTGCTGCGTCTGATTGCCGAAGGGAATGCCAACAAAGAGATTGCGGCGCATCTCTCCATCAGCGAAGACACCGTCAAGGGTCAAGTGCGGAACATCCTCTCGAAATTGGGGGCCAACGACCGAACCCACGCCGCCATGATCGGCCTTAAGCGCGGAATCATCGAGTTCTAGTCCACCCGAAAGAGTGAAGCACCTCTGCCTTTTGGGGCTTTCCGCTGGCGTCGGCAATCCTCTGCGGTTAAGAGGAATCTCAGAAGGATAAGCGTTTGAAGATGGATTCTGGAATCAGTCGGACGGCGATCATGATGTAGCGCCAGATGCCTGGTGTGTAAAGGACGTCAGGGGAGCGATGCTCAAGGGCATGAATGATGTTGCTGGCAACCTGCTCCGGATCGGCAAAGCGCGCGGCATTGCGCAAGTGATCCGTCATGGGGGTGCGCACCGGTCCAGGCTTAATCGTGATGACGCGGACGCCAGAGGGATAAAGGCGGCTGCGCAGCCCCTGAAGAAAAAGGGAGAGACCACCTTTCGCGGAACCGTAAACGTAGTTTGAGCGGCGCCCCCGGTCTCCCGCGACGGAGGTGATGGCGGCCAGGCATCCGGTACGCCGGTGTTCCAAATCAGCGGCGAACAGCGAGAGGATCGCCGCGGCACTAACAAAGTCGGCTTGCAACTCCTCCACCAGAATGTCAACCGAAGTTTCGGAATCCTTCTGGTTGTGCATGGAGCCGTAAGCGAGGAGCACAGTGTCAAAGTCGGGAAATGTGCGCTGGGCAAATTCGAAAATGGCAGCGTGATGCTGAATCGAAGCTAGATCAGCGGAGTACGTCAAGACTTGGCGCGCGCCTCGGGCCACTAAGTCAGCCTGGAGTGCAGCGAGGCGTTGGGGCGAGCGCGCTACAAGGAGTAACTCGCGGCCCCGATGGGCTACTTGCCGCTGGACCTCCATGGCAATCGCGGAAGTAGCGCCGAGGATGATGATCTTCTTCATCGCTGGTGTGTTCCTTGGGGTTGAGGGCGTGGCGGCGGCTGTCATTGGGCCCCCGTTACACGTCTCCAAAACGAGGAAGACATTTTTGGGTCTATGTACGGAACAAAACTGCGCCAGCGTGGGAATGAGTTTTCAAACAAGGCCGGACTCATGCGTGCGTCTTTGGCAGGGTAGAGCGCACCGCCACTTTTCTGAACAATTTCATCGAGTGACTGCATGAGCTTAAGCGTGCGCTCGCCCCGCATGGCGAAGTCAAGCGCGATGGTGAGTCCGGGCCGCGGGAAGGAGAGCATGCCTGCCGGTGGCGCCGAACCGAACTGCTTCAGCACACCTAGAAAGGAGCCCATGCCGGAGCGCGCGATACGATCGAGCAACTCCTCGAAGGCCTCGATGTTCGTTTCTGGAATCACGCACTGGTATTGCAGAAAACCTTGTCTGCCGTAGAGCAGGTTCCATTGCCGGACGGAATCAAGCGGGTAAAAAAATGGAGCGTAGGCCACAACGCCTGCGCCTTTCTTGGCCGCATTGAATGTATAGTAAGCAGTGTTGAAAGCTTTGACAGAGTAACGGTTGAGCATCCAGGCTGGCAATGCAAAGGGCAGTATCGGGCCACGTTTCGGATGAAATTCCTTGCCAGGCGTCGTGGCGTGGTTACCGCGAAAAAAGATGCCACGAGGGTTCTTCCCGGCGAAGCAATCCAGCCACGCCACAGTGTATTCAAAGTGGTCGTTAGCCTCGCGGCTCAAGTCAAGAAAGGTTTTGAGGGATTTAAAGGGGATAGACTCGGCGTCGATCCACGGACCAGCCACGCGCTTGAGCTGGATGTCGGCCCACGCAATCACACCGGTCAGACCGAGACCGCCGATAGTAGCGCGAAACATATCGGGGTTCTGTTCGGAACTGCAGAGCATTAGACCATCGTTCGAGCGATGCAGGCAGATTTGGCGAACGTGGCTACCGAAAGTTCCGGCACAATGATGGTTCTTACCGTGAACGTCGTTGGCAATGGCTCCTCCGACGGTAACGAAGCACGTACCGGGCGTAACGGGAAGAAACCATCCTCTAGGGAGGAATACGTCGAGAATATCAGCGAGGCTGACGCCGCTTTCGCAGCGGAGCACACCTGTCGATTCGTCGAAACCAAGGAAGCGATCGAAACGGCGGCAGTCGATCAAGTCACGGTTGGCATTGAGACAAGAATCGCCGTAACTGCGTCCGAGGCCAAAGGGAAGCAGAGAGCCGGGCGCGGCGGCCTTGAAAACTTCCGGCAGCTGGTCGGTCCATGCGGGCTTGTACACATGACGATGCATAACCCTCGGGTAACGGCCCCAGGAGAGAATCTGTTCAGTGGCGGAAGACGTTGCTAGTGATTTCTGCATGTTAAACACCGATTGAGCAGTCGTACGAAGAGCGCCGGAAGCGAGGTCAAACGGTCACCGCAAACGGGCACGGCCCGCATTCTTTGGCCCCGGCAGCCACTAGGCAATTATAAGTCCAGAATCTCGCATCTCTTGCGTGTCGCCGGCGGTTAGACTGTGCATGGCCTGCGCTATCAGGGCGGGCACGAGTCGGCTGCTCTGCGCCTTTTTTCCAGCAACAGCCAACCCACAAAACTATTGGGCCAGCGCTTTCAGCGGCTATGCGAACCCAATGCGAACACAAGCATTGTGCGGATGCCTCCGGCCATACTACAATAAACATGCCAAATTTTAATGACACGCTTCCTTATCAAGACTTTAACACAGCGATTTGGCATCGTGCAGCGCAGCCTGATCGGGTTGCTGATTTGTATTTGTTGGGTCATTTTTCCGCATCTGGCAAGTTCGGGGGGCCCCGCTGACACAACCGTTCCGATGGAGAAGCTGACCCATGGCATTCCGGCGAGGGATGACCGGGATCTTAGCGGGTCTCAATTTGTCCAGTACATCTCGAAAATGGACCGCCAGGAAAGGGAACAGGCCATTCGAGAAGAGATTCTGAAGGGTAATCTTCCAGAATTTCTCAGGAAGCTCGTGCCTGTTGAGCTTCACCACGAATTACCGGACGGCCAGAGCCTCACCGCGACCATCTTTGTCGCGCCTGACTATCTTGCCATTGGCTCAGACGTCGATTTCCTCCGAATTCCGATGAATCTTCGTAGCGCGGCAGAGATCGCGGAGCGCTTCGGATTTGTTTTGCCCACCAGGAAGATGGTTGACGCCATTTATTTGCAATCACGCCACCTTGCGCCGCAGCCTCTGCCGGCGGGCCCGCAGATGACCTCCACCGCTTACTATTGGACCCATAACCAGATGATTCAAGAGCAGGTTCGCGCCTTGGGCTTGCGTTTAGGTGAGCTGGTCTCCGGGGACAAAAAGGACGTGGTGACCACGAACCGCTTGATTGCCAACGTTGGACGCATTGCAATTTACGGCTGGCATCGCGGGCCGGGACAACCGATCCAACCCTTGAGCACCGTCCATGGCGCGAACTATGCGGACTACAGCCACGGAATTCGCCTGGTTAGTGCAACCGTATTGATCGGCGGTAAGCTTCGATCGATCCAGGACGTTTTGCATGATTCGTCCCTGGCCGGAATCCTCAGCGATGAAGGTCCAATCCGCGTCAATTGGGAACTCCTCTCGATGGACCTGGGCGCGCCGACAATCATGAAAGCCAGGAGCAACTGAGGAATACGAACGCCCGGCGCGCGGAGAGGCCAAATCGGACGCAGGCCGGCACTGATTCCCCTAAGCTATTTCACCGGAAGGGAAGGGGACTCCGCGTTTCCCTGCAGAGAGGCCAGTTTTTCGCGCAATAGCGGGCCTGGTAGAAGCGCCTTGCTAATGTGCCGTACTCGGGAAAGCTAAAAAGCATCGTGTCTGCCACGGCGATCGTTACCAATGAACCAAAGCAAGCGGTCGTGTCTCGATTTACTTCAGGCTCTTGCAACAGCGAAAACTCAGATGATAGTTCGCGTGGCTGTGTTCATCCATTACGCGGGTCCCGTGCCAGAACGGCGCGCGCCAGCGGCACCAGTCCGGATGGGCCCGAATGGTGTCGAAAACAAACCAGCTGCCTTTCATCTCTGTGTAGCCTAGCTGGGTACTGCCGAGGCTCGACATTTGGCTTTCATTCAGCGGCAGATTCATATGTTCCGCGGCATTGCCGTTGATGTCGTAAACATCCAGAGAACTGCGGCACGCGGGGAAGTCGCCCGTTGGGTAAGTGTTGGAGCCGCATCCTGTCCAGCTTCCTCCATTGCAGCTAGGAGTCTTTTTGCTCCCGGTTGCACAGATTCCTTTTTGATACGTCGGGCCGTAGCTCCAGGACTGCGTAGGGCTGTCAGCCTGGTTATGGAGAAAGCGCATCTTGTGAATCGCATCTTCCGGGTCCAGTCCCTTGAGAAGTTCGAAGTGATAATCCGGGGGTTCAAGGTCGCCTGCGCACGCGCCCTCCCACTCATGGGCATCGCATAGGCGTTCTCCCATGGCCCAACAGATCTCCGCGGCTTCGCGGGCCTTTACCCAAACGACCGGATACGTACAAGGGATGTCCGGGAATTCGAACTGATCGATGCAGGCCTTGGCATCCTCCGGTTTTTCCTTCGACGGGTCGTACAGGGGAGCCATATACTTGGCTTTGCAGATCTTTTCAAATCTGGGATTCTCGTAATGCACTCCCAGGTTATTCAATTTCACTTTACACTCGTCTGGCGTAACGGGGTGCTGAGTCACCGCCGGATTACCCTGCCCAATGTAGCCTGACTTTGCGAATATTTCGCGAATTTTGTCCATTTGTTCGTTGGTGAGTCCGTGTTCACGCTGTAGTTGCTGGAATAGAACTTCATTCTGCTCTTTCAACGTTTGAGGTGAAGCAGAGAACGAATCGAAACGGACAAATCCCAAGAGAACCAGCAATCCAGAAACCAGTACACGAATAAATTTCATCGCTTGACCTCCTTGTCATTGATTGCGCCGCACTACGAAAAAGAAATCCCGATTGTCCGGAGAGCCGAGAAAACGCGGAACAATTCCGCCGGAATCGGATTTTTCCACCTGACTCATTCCAGTGATGAGGTGCTCCACGATGAGTTCCGACCCCGCCCTCCGATAAACTGCGAGATAGGTGTGCTCGAGAGCGTTCATGTCGAGGTGCATGGCATAGCGGCATCGGTAGGCCTGAAATACGCGAGCCATCGCGGAAGGCGTAGCGTCCGAGAACACGGCATAGATCAGGAAGCGCTTCTTGCCATTCCACTGCAGAGCGGCACCAGCACGTAGTGTGCGAAGCGCCATGTCTTCAGAACCGGACCAGTTTCCGGGTCCCCATTTGTTCACCAGCCCGCCAGGAACGGTTGACTGCGATCGCTCATCGAACTCAACCAGAGGAACCCCGTTTTGTCGCGCATACTTGACCTTAGCGAGGAACTGGGCATCCCCTGCTTGCCAGGTTTTCATCTCTATCGAACCGTCATCTAGCACGATGATGGTCGCCAAACCCGGCTGAAGCTTGCTGAGCACCACGCCGTCTTCAATGAAACCGTAGTGGGAGCCATAATTCCTCGATGCTAACTCTCCGAACTTGAAAGCTCCATGCTCGCGCTTAAAGCCGCCGGTGAATGTTGCCACCGTTTGCTGCGTATACTCAGGGCCGACAAGCCCGGTCGATACAAGCGGGGAAGTGGTCCCAATGCCATCCGGTCCTGGAAGCTTGGGATCCTTGATCCCGGATTGGATATGCTCGGACCAGTCCACGGCTGGGTGGTCAGTACCGAGTGCATAGCCCAGGTTGAAGTGGTCGAGGTCAAAAGCGACCAGATAGCAGAGCGACGAGGACTCGACCGCACCGAGGGTGTTGACCGCGGCCTTATGACTTTCCAGGATCGCTTTGTCAATGAACTCCGGCTCGATGAGACTGACGTAAATGCCAGGATTTCCGCTTGCGGAGTACCATGCACCTGGCCGCATGCCCGTGCGATTGGTATTTTCCAGGGTTATCCCGAGGCCGCTGGGCGTCAACACGCGGTCCGCGTAGCTCGAATCGATGCTGGCGGGAAGCGGGAGATTTCCTTGCACTTCTCCATTTGCTGCGACCGCGACGCCCTGTCCTCCAGCATGCACCGCCGCTGTCTCGCGGTGAGTATCTTCCAGGAGGTGATGAAAAACTGTGGTCACCTGCTCTCCGCCCCAGACTTCTTTGCGAAAAAACTCAGCGCCGGCCTCCAAGCTTGTCCGATGCCCCTTGACCGGGTTTCTCAGGAACACGCGCCCATCGCATAGAGGCGCGTAAGGCACTTGCGAATTCCTGGCCTGTTCCAAGTAATTTGTTGAGCCGCCTCCAAAGAGATCGCAATTATAACGAGCCTTCCCCTCCAAAATCTCGATTCCAAGCGGATACTTCGTGTCCAGAAGCAATTTTCGAGAGCGCGGCTCGGGATTTTCCAGATGGTAGGCAAATTCGGGTCCGCCCTGCCAGGTGATTTTCAGCAGATACCATGCGTTGGTGGTCGGATTGAGGTTGACCAGCGTAGCCATACCCTCTGTGCCCGCACCCGATCTGATTCTGTTCGAACTTGATTGGCGAAACTGCTGGAGTTCCACGATCGTCTTCGGTATCGCAGCTTCATACTCTACTACCTGGCTTTTTTGCGGCGTAGCTTCTTGGCCCATTAGATCATGGTTCTTCGTTGCAATTACCATCCCCAGAAAGGCAGCCACAAGTGCGGCAAGCAAGGGCAGCCCAAGTTTGCCACTGGGTCCCGCGGTATCCTTATTCGTTGTACGTAGCAAGAGAGTTCATCGCCTCCCAATCGTTCGCCAAACTAGACAGCCAGCAACGCCACACCAAGCATAAGCAGTATCAAAATACGGCTCGTCCGGTCGCGCAGCGCAAATACCAGGGGATCGTCACGCATTTTCCCGCGATGTGCCACGAGCCAGATATAACCTAACCAATAGAGCAGCAACGGGCACAGAAGCCACATCAACTCGTGTCTTCCATAGAGAGCTTTGGCCGCGCCACTGGAGATGTACAGGGCGAGCATTAAAACCGCGGCATACCCGCTGGCGGTTCCCTTGGTAGCCAGCAACTCGGCGTCACTCAGTTCATAGCTTCGTGCCGTGGCGTGCTCCCCGTCAACGCTCCGCATGACCACCAGTTCGCCATAACGTTTCACGAACGCCAAGCTGGTAAAAACGAACATCGAAAATCCCAACAACCAACCGGATGGCCGGATCCCGACCGCTTCCGCACCTGCAAAGATCCGAAACGTATAGATGCTGGCCAAGACCAATACGTCTAGAAGAACTATCTTTTTTAGATACAGGGAGTAAGTAAAGGTTGTCGCGAAATAAACCAGCACAATTGCCAAAAACAGTTGCGAGACCAACAGGGCCAGTGTGCAGCCAAGAACAGTCAGGACGGGAACCATGGCGAAGCCATACAAAAGCGTCAATCGACCCGAGGCGAACGGCCGCAGGCGCTTCTTCGGATGGTGACGGTCCGCGGCCAAATCAAACAGATCGTTAAACACGTACCCTGCTGACGCACAACAGCAGAATGCCAGGAAAGCGAGGAAAGCTTCTCCCAGCAGCGGCAGCTCAATGAAACTGTGGGCGGCAAAGATAGGTACAAAGATCAGAATATTCTTCAGCCATTGCTGAGGTCGCAGCGCACTGAAATACTCGCCCAGGCTTGGGCGAGGTTCCTCGAATACGAATTCAACCGCCGTCACTCTTTCAACAGCTTGCACCAACTGCGGGTTCGGGCTGACCACAATCGCTTTTCTCGCCGAAGACCACACCGCCAGGTCACGGGTGTCATTACCGGCGTAGTCGAAACCTTTCTCACCAAATTGACTCACCAGGCACTCTCGTTTGCGTTCCCCTGTAAGATTGGTGCTGCCGTCACTCGCCAGAACCGAATCGAAGATTCTCAAATGGTTCGCCACCTGCTGTGCGAGTTGCTCGTCGCTGGCCGTTGCCAGGACCAGCGAACGGCCTTTTTCATGCTCGACCCGGAGGCGTTCCAGAAGATCCGTCCGATACGGCAGCAAGCTGACGTCGAGGTATCCGCGGCGGGCAATTTCGCGCTTTAGATGCGCTCGTCCCTTGAGCAGCCAAAAAGGCAGCAAAAACAGAGAGAGAGGCGACCGCCGCAACAAACTCAGGAGGGATTCCAACAACAGATCGGTCTTTAAGAGCGTGCCGTCAAGATCCACGGCAAGCGGCGGCAACAGATTGGACATCTCGTGAAGTGATGCCCTCTGCTGTCCCAAGGCGGCGGTTGAATCGTTAACATTCATGGCTTTGCCGGGAACAGTTTAATACTCCGTTATGCTGTAATCGAGCCCCAGGGATACCCCATGCTTTGGCAAGCATTTAAGCGGCCAATCCCTTGTGGGGAAAAGCCGGCAAATGCGAGAGGGTTTAAGCAGTTATGGCCGGCAGAGCGGATTTCGGGGTTGCGTGAGCAGGACGTTCCAACAGGAAGACGCGCTGATAATGTTCACAGTCTGTCAGTCAGTGTCAAATGAATGACACTGGAGTCGAGAGCTTAAAACGATCACCGGGCACTTTTCATGCCACCGCTATTGCATTTCAAAGCGTTCAGCGGGCGAATGACGAAGACCCTGAGGGGAACGCCGTCATGATTGAGCACCACTGTTCTGCAATTACGAAGCACACAGGCCTAACCGCTCAAGCATGAAATTATTTGCGAATGTGGAACCAGTCGGGTCCCGTGCTCTATGATGGGAATCAATTTTCCAAATTGTCCGCGGGTGGCGTAATGCCCAGGCGCTTCATCTTGTAAAACAGCGTAGTGCGCTTCAGGCCGAGTCTTGCCGCTGCTCCCCGCGGACCGCCCAGCTTCCAATTGGCGCGCTGGCACGCCGCGAGAATCTCCTGGCGCACTTTGTCTTCCAGCGTGGGTTTTGTAATCTCCAGCGGTGCAGGTTCGTGGCGTTCGGGTGGCGCAAGCTCGAAGACCCCGTCCGAGGAAAGGATTACGCCGCGGGCCACGTAGTTCTGCAGCTCCCGGATGTTTCCGGGCCATTGGTAACGAATTATGGATTCCATGATCTCCTCGGGAATGGTATCGATGATTTTGTCCATGGAGGTGGCGAACTGCTCGACGAAATACCTCACGAACTCTGGAATATCCGCTTTTCTCTCGCGCAGCGGCGGAAGCGAGATTGGGAAAGTATTCAACCGGTAGTACAAATCTTCCCGGAATTCACGGTCGCGAACCATTTGCCGCAAGTCCCGGTTGGTAGCGACAACGACACGGACATCCACCTGCGTGGTACGTGTGCTGCCGACGGCCT
>Ga0326728_10000955_pt1 | contig 106744 bp, 90 predicted proteins | sample MB3enrmetagenome_FD_207602 | JGI IMG/M metagenome (GOLD analysis project Ga0326728, IMG submission 207602) | Lab enriched peat soil microbial communities from McLean, Ithaca, NY, United States - MB31MN | ecosystem: Environmental > Terrestrial > Soil > Wetlands > Peat | place: USA: New York... | reverse complement strand
CTGCCGCCCGAGGAGGCCACGAACCAGCCGGCGAAGGTGTAACCGGCGTAGGTGGGCGCGCCGGGAAGGGTGATCGTCGAGCCGTCGTTGCCGCTCATCGGGCTGGCCGTGCTGCCGCCCTCGGAGTTGAAGGTGATCGTGTCGGTGGGTGCGAAATAGTTGTAGTAGCTGAAGCTGACCGTGGTCGACGAAGCGCTCTCGCTGGTTCCCGAGGCGGGACTCTGGGTTCCGGTAACGACCTTGCCGTTGTTGTCGGCAGTTGCGCCGGCGGTAACGGCCGTCACGGTGCCGAGTGCCAGCCCCGCGGCGCTGATCGCCGACTCGGCTGCAGCCACGCTGTCGCCCGTCAGGTTAGGCACGGTGTAGGTCGGTGCGACGTAGTTGACGTAGTTGTAGTAGCTGAAGCTGACCTTGGTCGACGAAGCGCTCTCGCTGGTTCCCGAGGCGGGACTCTGGGTTCCGCGAACGACGGTGCCGCTGTTAGCGGCAGTTGCGCCAACGGTAACGGCCGTCACGGTGCCGAGTGCCAGCCCCGCGGCGCTGATCGCCGACTCGGCTGTCGCCGCGCTGTCGCCCGTCAGGTTAGGCACGGTGTAGGTCGGTGCGACGTAGTTGTAGTAGCTGAAGCTGACCTTGGTCGACGGGTCGCTCTCGCTGGTTCCCGAGGCGGGGCTCTGGGTTCCGGGAACGACGGCGCCGTTGTTAGCGGCAGTTGCGCCAACGGTAACGGCCGTCACGGTGCCGAGTGCCAGCCCCGCGGCGCTGATCGCCGACTCGGCTGCAGCCACGCTGTCGCCCGTCAGGTTAGGCACGGTGTAGGTCGGTGCGACGTAGTAGTTGACTCTGCACGACTTGCCATTGGCCAGGCGGATGGTGAAGGTGTGCTCACCCGTACGGGATCCAGCCCTAACTGTTACCCGGACGGTGAGCAACTTGCCGCTCTCGTGAGTGACGACGGCCGTTGTTCCAGCTTCGTTGCTCGTGACCGTCACATGTCCGTAGAAACCGGTGCCCACGATGGTCAGTGTCACGGTCCTGCCAACCCGGGCGTAGCCATGTACACGGGTGGCGTGCGGGCTAACCACAACCGTCGAGTTGTTGGCCGAGACCGTGCCGCCGGTCGCCCCGGCCGGGGCAGCGAGTAGAACGCCGCCGAGCGAGCTAACGACAAGCAGCACCGGCACGAGGGATCGTGACAGCCTGCCATGCCGGTTCGAGGAGCTTGAACCGGCCACTCCCGGGGGGCTGCTCACCTTGCCGCGCCCTAAGTGTCCGGTGGCACCACGGAAAACCCCAGTGATAAGTGCCGACAGCCTTGACCTGAGCAAGCGCGTAACTTCGAGCATCGCTGCCTCCTCGTCGCGAATCCTCCGCGATCACTGACGTCACGAGAGATCGCTGGTCGTATCGACTCGCTAGACCAGCCACCACATAGGCGGACCGTCATTTATCGCTAGACGATGCGTCCTTCCTGATCTCGCGTGCTGTACAATTTCGTCTGAGGAGGGTGTTGCGATGACGTCGCAATCCGGCTCAGGTGTTTCGTACCTCGAACTGCCAAGCGGTGTGCTGGATATCGTCAGTCGTAATCCTTTGCCAGCACTGATCGTGGAGGTGCCCTCCGAGCGGGTCGTCGCTGTGAGCCCGGCAGCTCAGGATTTGTTCTCCTCACAACGCAGCGAGTTGGTCGGTTGCAAGGTCGAGTCGCTCATCGCCGAAAGGCCCAAGGGCGCCCTCGATCTTCTCATCGCAGGACGGCTGAACGGATATGAGACAAACCACCAATTTCGCCTCGGCGACGGATCGTCGGTCCCACTTCAAACCTGGGTGAGGACGATCGGCGAGGAGATTCCGCTACGGCACGTTCTCTTTCTTTTCACGACAGACGGTATGCCCGCCGCAAGTACAGCTCCTGCGCTGCCCAAGGAATTCAACGTTCTCATCGGCACGATCGACGTCAGCCTCAGAGTTGACCGCGTGTGCGCTGACGGCGACACAAGCTTGGACGGGCCGATGGGACTAGTCGGTCAGAGCATCTTCCAGATCGTCCATCTGGACGACCTCACCGGGCTCATGTGGGCACTCGCGCAATCGACTTCTACGGCCAAGGGCGTGGCGCTGCACGTCCACGTCCATCGTGGGCACGGACAAGCACAGCTGTGCCAGATGCTGCTGCTGCCAATGGATCCTCCCCCGACCTTCGCCTTCGCGCTCCGGTCTGTCGAGCAGTCCGAAGGTTGGCCGGAACCCGAGGTCGACGCGCTCTTGGGCGAGACGCGAGGGCACGATGTCTTTGGCTCCTCGCACAACCTCGCCAGCATCAGCGAAGCACAGGTCCCTGGCATCGCTGAGCTGTCGTCGCGTGAGCTCGACGTGCTCACGAGGTTACTTGCCGGGTACCGGGTGCCGGCCATCGCAAAGGTGCTCTTCGTCTCTCAGAGCACCGTCCGCAACCACCTCTCCGCGATCTTCAGGAAACTGAACGTCGAGTCCCAACAGGAGCTCATCGACCTACTGAGAATCTAGAATAGACGCCTCGTCTAGCGATAAATGACGATCCGTCTATGTGATACCTCGTCGGACAAGCCGATATCAGTTCGCATCATGGACTACGTCGAGGATCTTCCCCTTTCCTTGAACAGCCTGCTCGAGGTATTGCCCGACGGGATCGCCTTCGTCGACGAGTACGGCGTGATCTCTCATGTGAACGAACGCCTCGAGGTCCTGACCGGCTGCCCTCGCGACCTCCTTGTCGGCCAGGCCGTAGACGTACTCTTGCAGTCCCGATACCAAGATGCTCACGCCGCGCGTCGCCGTGGATTCGTCCGGGACACGCCCTCGCGAGCGCAGGTGAGGGCGGGCGAATTGGAGTACTCGCTCTTGTGCCAAGACGGCCGCGAGCTCACGGTCGACGTCGCCCGCGCGCCGTTCGCACTTGACGGCAAGCCGTGGAGCGTCGTGGCAGTTCGCGACGACAGCACCCAGAAACCAGCAGGGCACGTCCCCACCGAGGCCGAGCTGCACGCCATCGCCACCGAGCTTGCTTCCGCCGAGGCGCTCGCGAATAGCGAGCAGCGCTTCCGGCTCGCGTTCGAGAACAACATGGCTGGCATGATCCTCGTCGACGGTGAAGACAGGGTCCTGGCAGTCAACGACTCGTTCTGCAAGATGGTCGGACGCAGCAGGGAGGAGATCGTCGACAAGGGCGCGGCACCGTTCACCCATCCCAAGAAGGTCCACGGCCGCCTAGCGCCCGACGAGACTGCCTGGGTGTACGTCGACCGCTACGTGCACAGGGACGGGCGGGTGATCGTTGTCGAGGTGTCGAAGTCCGCTGCGCGCAACGCGGCCGGGACGACGCTCTACTTCGTCATCTCGGTCCGGGACGTCACCCAGGAGCGGGCTCTCAGTGCCCAACTCTCCCACCAGGCACTTCACGACTCGCTCACGGGGCTCCCCAACCGGGCGCTCTTCGAGGACCGGCTCTCCCAGACGAACGCGAGGACTGCTCGCCGAGGCGGGTGGAACGCCGTGTTGATGTTGGACCTCGACAACTTCAAGGCGGTGAACGACACCCTCGGCCACCACGTCGGCGACCTGCTGCTCGTAGCGTTCGCGCGTCGCCTAGAGGAGGTGACTCGCTCCTCGGACACGCTGTGTCGCTTGGGGGGCGACGAGTTCCTCTACTTGGCCGAAGACCTGACTTCCTCGGCTCAGGCCGAGGAGGTGGCCGAGCGTCTTCTCGGCGTGGTCGCCGCGCCGTTCTCCCTCGCTGGTGTGCAGGTCGAACAGCACGCGAGCATCGGGGTCGTGGTCTGGGAGGGGACGAGCAAGGACTGCACCGAGCTCCTCCAGAACGCGGACGTCGCCATGTACGAGGCCAAGCGCCGGGGCGAGAGCCGCCATGTCGTCTTCACCCCCGCTATGTACGAGGATGCGGACAATCGCTTCGCGCTCACCCGTGAGCTTGGGCACTCTCTTCAGTTAGGTGAAATCTCGATGCACTACCAGCCCTTGGTCAATCTCGCCACGAGCGAGGTAGTCGGCTTCGAGGCGCTGATGCGCTGGGAGCACCCCAAGCGAGGACAGGTACCCCCAGGCGTGTTCATCCCTCTAGCGGAGCAGAGCGATCTCATCTTCGAGCTTGGCTCCTTCGCGCTGCGCGAGGCCATTTCTGAGGCGAGCTCCTGGGAACGAAAAGGTGCTCAGGCCAGCCACCTTTTCATCACGGTCAACCTCTCCGCGCGCCAGTTCCACGACCCGGACCTGGTGTCGATGATCGAGAGGGCGCTCACGGAGAGCGGACTTGAACCAAAACGCCTCCTCCTCGAGATCACAGAGAGCGTGGCGCTAGTCGATGTCGTCGGGACGACGAGCGTGATCGAGCACCTCGACCGCCTCGGGGTGGCCATTGCGCTCGACGATTTCGGGACCGGGTATTCCTCGCTCTCGTACCTCGCGCTCTTGCGCCCGAAGATCATCAAGATCGACCGGTCCTTCGTCAGCCCATCACACGAGAGCGCCTACAACGACACGCTTCTCGAGGCGATCGTCTCGCTCGGCCGAAAGCTCAACATGACCGTACTCGCCGAGGGGATCGAGACCCAAGGACAGCTCGAGCACCTCCGCGCCCTCGGCTGTGAGGTCGGCCAGGGCTATCTCTTCTCACCTGCTGTACCGGCTGGCGAGGTGGCGGCCTTGCTTGGCTGGAAGTCGCGTCGCTGGGGGCGGAGGTTGGCACTGCTGACCCCCGTCGACCCTCCTCCGGCTCGGAATGGGGAGACTATGCCTCGACTGGAAGCGATGATTTCCCACGGGTCCTTAAATGGATGATCTCCCACTTGAATGGCAGTTCCGGCCTCAGAAGATGGAGCTGACCGACTGAAGGCCAAACATATGCCAATAGGAGGCGCTGGACCAGCACGCGGTCAGCCGACAAGGAACAAGGGTCTGGGATCATGGGAAGTCTCCGCTGTTGATCCACCTACGGCAGTCACGGCTGCCCACCCGAGTGGGCGGGATCAGGAGTAGGCCGTACGGATTCGTCGGCCCGAGACGGGAGTCGGGTGCGATTGGCTCCGGTTCTGACGGGTTTCTCTCGCCTACGCGCCGCCCGAGTCCTCCGTCTTCGCTTCGTCCGCAACATCTCGGGACACAGCGCTGCGGGTCACTGAAGAGTGAGCATTGGTCTTGTCGGCAGATCCGCGCGGCCTCCCAACACGAAGCGCCCCCGGCACCAGTGGACTTGCGTCACGGCTATCGGTCGCGAACAGCGTCACGCCATCGCGCCGTGTCCGTTTCGATTCGTACATCGCGCTGTCCGCCTGAGCGAGGAAGGCGTCGGCCTCGATCGCCTTGGTGGTCCAAGCGACGCCGACGCTTGTCCGCAGCTCGACTACACCGGTGCCAACGTCGATCGTGGCCTCCGTCGCCGCCGCGACGCGTTCAGCGATTCTGACTGCTTGAGCCGAGCTTTCGACTCGCGGGCAGATGACAAGGAACTCGTCGCCTCCAAGACGGCCGACGGCATCGCCTTTGCGCGCGACGCCCCGAAGACGATCGGCGGCCGCGACCAGAAGGCAGTCGCCGGCCGCGTGACCCAACCGGTCGTTCACGGACTTGAAATCATCGAGGTCGATGTAGATGAGGGCGTTTCCCTCGGTGGGGGCCTTCGGAGCAGCGGTCATCGCCTCGACAAGTTCCAGCGACGCTTCTCGATTCAGACATGAAGTGAGCTTGTCGACCGACGCCCTTACCTCGAGCTCTTGTCGGAGCTGAACAGGGTCGGTCACATCGCTGATGCATCCGACCGCGCCGGTCACGGTGCCGGCCGCGTCAGTGAGCGCGCGCAGGCTCAGTTGGCAAACGCGCACAGCACCGGCGTCCCGCGGATCGTCCGGCGCTTGGAGACAAAACCGTATCTCAAGGTCGTCGACCGGTTGATCTGCAAGTACGGTGGCGAGCGCTGATTCGAGTGTCGGTCGGTCCTCGGCAAAGACGACAGATGACATCAGAGCTTCCACGGTGTTCGCGAACAAGTCGCCCATGATCGTATGCATGCGATCGTTGCTGAAGGTTATGTGGCCTACCAGGTCGATCTCGAACAGACCAACCGGCACCACCTCGGACAACCGACTCAACAGTTGCTCGCGAGATAGGAGTCTCGAGACCTCCTGCTCGGCGACCTTCTGCTCGGTGATGTCCCGGACCAGGAGGCAGACCCTCGTCGGAGAACTTTCCGGACCGGCGATGGGAGCGAGCCTGCCCTGGAACCACCGAGTGCCTGCCGGAACATCGAGGGCGTACTGATAGATCTGCGGTCGACCGTTCTTGGCGACACAGCCAATGAGTTGCGTCAACGCGCGGCCGATCTCCCCGCCAAGAGCGTCGCCAAGTGTTTGACCGAGCAGCTCACTCCGGGGCGCGATAAGCAGGGCATCGTTAGTGCCCCAGATCTCGACGTATGTGCCGTTCTCATCGAGTTCGAACACAAGATCATCGAGAGAACAAAGGAGAGCCTCAAGACGGGCTTCGCGATCCTGCAGAGCTTTGGTGGCTTGCCCTGATATCTCTTTCACGCGCGGATTGCCTTTGACCCGCTCTGAAGATTTGGCCTCCAGTTGAGCATGGAGTTGCGGCATGATTCCTATATCGGCAGAATCCGCGGGCGTGATTAGGACTAATCCTCCTGGAGTGCACCGGACGTGTCACTTGACTGTCGCGTGCTCTCCGCGAAAGCGGTCCAAACGGAGACACTCGGGCTCGCTTACCGTTCTGGCGGGGTGCCCGCTGGCCGCGCCGACCCCTACGTTGTGCCAAGCAGGTTCTTGGCGTTCCAAGGAGGGGGACATGACGACCAGTGACGGGCGGGTGCGTGCGCTCGGGTATGTGCGCGTGAGCACGACGGACCAGGCCGAGCGGGGCCAGGGGCTGAACATCCAGCGTCGCGGCATCCGAGAGTACTGCCGCTCCCGTCGCCTTCTTCTGCTCGAAATCCTCGGCGACGAGGGCATCAGCGGAACGAGCGGCTTGCAGAGCCGTCCAGGACTTGCAGAGGCGCTCAGCCGCATCGAAAACCACGAGGCGACAGTGCTGGTTCTCTTCCGGCTCGACCGTCTTGCTCGGGACCTGCTGCTGCAAGAGACGGTCGTGGAGCGCCTGCGCCTTGGCGGAGGCTCGGTGATAAGCGTGAGCGAGCCGGACGTGGACAGCAACGAACCCACCCGCATCCTCATCCGACAGGTCCTCGGAGCACTCTCGCAGTACGAGAAGACCCTCCTGAAGGCCAGGATGGCTGCCGGTCGGAAGTTGAAGGCCGAGCGCGGAGGGTACACGGGCGGCATTCCGCGCTTCGGCTACTCAGCGGTCCGCCACGAGTATGTACCGCTGGAAAGCTAACAGAAGATCCTCGCTCGCATCAGAGTCGAGCGTGCCCGGGGAGCCACTTTCCAAGCCATCGCGGATGGACTGAACGCAGACGGTCTGCACGCGAAACTCGGCGGTCGCTGGCACCGAGGCGGCATCATGCGGGTCGTACGGCGGAACGCCCAAGGACACGGAGTTGGCGAATCGACTCCTCGTGGGTCCCGGAGTGGTTAGCGCGGCGCCAAGCCGTGTGACTCGGGGTTTCCCCCTTGCTCGAACAGCTCCGGAGCGATGCTGTGGGCGCGGATGAAGCCACAATCGGCGCAGATCCAAATGGCCACGGCCAGGTCCGTCATCTCAGTGCGACCTGGTTGATATGCACCGATCTCAGTCGTCGGCAACGCAACTAGACGTGGACCAACCCAGTCGTCAGCCCCGCAGAAGGGACATTCGGTTCGCGAAACCCGCTCGGTGACCGACTCCAGGATGCTTTCGGTACGGTCCGTCACAAGGCAGGACTATACGTCGGGTCGATGCGTAACTCGGGCCAGTTTCGAGAGCGCTGCCACGTCGACACGTGAGGCGTCCACTTCCCACGTCTGATGTCCGACGCGTCGGCTGGTTAACCCGACTCGGGAGCGGACGTTTCAGGCCTCGCTGTCACCTATCCCCTGTGGAAGGTGAGGGTCGGAAACACAGGTGCTCCGGTGCAGAATTGCGGTAATAGCGTCCCGTCTCCGCGGCCAGACACGGGGCATGTTCGACATCGAGCTCGCGCGGGCTCCATCCCGTCTCCATCCCGTCACCGTCATGGGCCGCCGGAGTCCGTCAACGTCTGTGACGTGCACTTATGTCCAGAAAGTGCAGCAGAAAAGCCCAAGTCACCTAGCCTGCAAAGCCCTGTACCCCAGTTCGATTCTGGGCGCCGCTTCCAGGGGATGCTCACGAAGCTCTTGCCTTTCTTGTCATAGAGCTCCTGTGAAAGCCTGCCAGCGGTCATTTCTCGGTCGGCTCGGCGGACCGTGCCAGCGGTTGCTGAGCAGCCGATCACTCCTGCCGGGTGGCGAAGGGAATGAGGCCGGCGTTGGTCCTCTCGTCTCCGTGGGTCGTCTGACCGGGTCGGGGGACTTCCAGAGCTCAGGATCCCAGTTGCCGCCAAATCGGGATGCCAGCACCAACATCTCACACCGGCTGCCCTCCTTGGCCTGCGACCGGTGGTTGGCCACACTGCGAATAAGGAGGTCGTCGTGGGTGCTATCGGCCTGGTCATCCGTGCTGAGGCTCGCCAGCGCTGGCGAGCGTGGCTTGCCCTGGCCCTGTTGGTCTCCCTGGTCGGCGGGGTGGTGCTGGCCGCCGCGGCCGCCGGGCGCCGCACCGACTCTGCGTTCCCGAGCTTTCTCGCCGCCCACGGTTTCGACGCCGCGGTTTACACGACCGAACCCTGGCCGAAGGGGGTCAAGTTTGCCGAGGTCACCTCCCTCGCGGAGCTCATCGGCCCTGACACTGGTCAGCCGAAGTGCACCTGCGCCAACCCGATCAACCCGTCTGACTTCGGCGTCTTGTACGCGCCGTCCAGCGGCCACTCGCTGTCCAAGCTCGTCTCCGGGCACTTGCCTGACCCGTCCGCCCCCGACCAGGTGCTGGCCTCGTTCACCCTTCAACAGTACGAGAGCATGCACCTTGGTGCCCTGATCCGTGTGCCCCTTTACTCGTCCAAGCAAGCCTCTGCCTACAACAACGCCATTGGTGCACCGCCGAGGCCAGATGGCCCCGTGGTTGTCTTCCGTGTGGTCGGCTTCGAGGCGACCGAGTACGAGTTCCCCTCCGGGACAGCTCCCTCCTACGACCTGTACACCACGCCTGCCTTCGCTCGAACGGTGCTGCCGCGGACGGCAAACGGTTACGTGTACGCCGTCCGCCTACGGCACGGAGCGGGAGACCTGGCCCGCTTCGACTCACAACTCAAAGCGCTCGGCGCCGCCCCCAGCAATGAGGACACGGTGCCGGCCACGGTCGAAGCGGCGATCCACCCACAGGCCGTCGGCTGGTGGATCTTGGCAGCCCTGGCGGCAATTGTGGGGCTGGCAGTCCTGGGCCAGGCTCTGGCCCGCCAGAGCATCGCGGAGGGCGAGGACTACCCCACGATGGCAGCCCTCGGTGCCGACCGCCGGCAGTTGCTCGCCCTCGGCCTGGCGCGCAACCTGTTTGTTGGCATCCTGGGCGCCGCCGGGGCCCTGCTGGTCGCCACCGCACTGTCCCCTCTCGCTCCGCTCGGAGAGGCGCGCGTCGCCGAGACCAACACCGGGGTGCTCTTCGACCCGCTCGTCCTGTTGCCTGGAGCCGTCGCCACCGTGGTGCTCGTGTTCGCTCTGGGCGTGTGGCCCGCCCTTCGGGCTGCCCGTGTCCTGCCAGCAGCGAACCGAGCACGACCCCCCCGGCCCTCGGTGCTAGCGGGACGCCTGGCGGCAGTGGGAGCGCCGCCGAGTGCCGTGATCGGCGTGCGGAACGCCTTCGAACGCAGGAGCGGTGGGGCTACGGTTCCGGTCGGTTCAGCAGTCCTGGGAACGATCCTCGCTGTCATCGCCCTTTGCGGCACAGGTGTCTTCGGCGCCAGTCTGTCGCACCTAACGGCGACGCCCAAGCTTTACGGCGACACGTTCCAGCTCAACTTCACGGACCCCAACGGTTTGGGGCCCGACCCCGCTCTGCTCAAGAGACTGGAGCACGACCCTGCTGTCACCGGTATCACCGAAGGATTAGCCCTCGAAGTATCGATCGACAGGACGGCCGTGGGGGCCGTGGCCGCAACTCCTGTCCGGGGTGGGCTCCTTCTCTCGTCGGTCGATGGCCATGTTCCGCTCGGTGATCGCCAGATCGGCCTTGGGGCTGCGACGATGCGACGGGTGGGAGCCCACCTGGGCTCGATCGTTAGCGTCACCGTGCCATCGCCGTCTGGCGGGACGCGAACTGCGGCGTTCCGGGTGGTCTCGCAGATCTCTTTCCCCTCCCTTGGCGGCGTAGTGAGCCTGGGGACGGGGGCGGCGCTTACCATCGCCGGCTACGAACAGGCCGTGTGCCCCCTGAACCCCAGCCGAAAGGCATGCCTACGAGAGCTGCTGTCGGGGCCGAATGACGGCGGACTCCTGGTCAGTGTCGTACCCGGCCGGCGGGGACAAGCGGCGGTCCATCGCTACCTCACCTCCTACCAATCCATCACTGCGCTCCCCATCACCCCGACATCCCTTGTCAACTTCGGCGAAGCCGTCAACTTCCCTCTCATCTTCGGAGGCGTGTTGGCCGTGTCGGGCGCGGCCACGCTCGTCCATCTGCTCGTCGTGAGCGTGTCGCGCCGGCGGCGAGAGATGGGGCTGCTAAGAGCGCTGGGTTTCGTGAACCGCCAGATGGTCGCCACAGTCGCCTGGCAAGCTACGGCGTTGGCCCTTGTCGGGGTCGTCGTGGGCGTACCCCTCGGCAGCGTGCTTGGACGCGGGGTGTGGAACGCCTTCGCCAGCAACCTCGGAGCCGTGCCGGTCCCGGTCGTACAGACCTGGTTCCTGGCGGCAATCGTGTTGGGGATCCTCCTAGCGGCCAATCTGCTCGCGTTGGCACCGGCCCTGGCGGCGCGACGATCGAGTCCGCAACAGCTTCTCAGGGCCCAGTGACCACGTACGGCCGTCGTAGGTGACGGCATATCCGTGCTCGTCCGCCGTGCAGCAACTCGCTCTCGAGCAGGAGACGGAGTCCAGCCCGTAGCGTCCAGGGAACTCGAGAGCCGGAGAACTGACGCGTCGAGAAAGTGGCGGGTTCAGCGGATGACGAGAACCGGCAGATGTGACAGATGCAGCAGCTTGTGCGTAGTGCTGCCGAGGAAGAATCCCTCGAGATCGGTGAGCCCGCGCGAGCCCGTGACGATGGCGGTCGCTCCCACCTCTCGCGCCTCGTCGCATATTTCGACTGCCACCTTTCCGTGCTGGGCCGCCCGAACCTCGCCGGTCGCCTTCACCCCCCGGGCCTGAAGCTCGGCGACGGCGTCGTTCACGAGCTTGTGAACCTCGTCGTGCCCTTCGAGCGGAACCGACCCCGCCCGGCCGACAAAACCCAGCTCGAGTACATGCAGCACTCGCACCTCTGATCCGAACTTGGCAGCAAGCTCGCTGGCCGCGTCAAGCACCCGCTCTGCATATTCGGACTCGTCGAGGGGAACCAACAGCTTCTCGAACATGAGCACTCCTCTCCCCAACCCCCTGTGCCTGAGAGCCAGGCACCTCACTCCATCATGGCCGCCCGCAGCAGGGCCGGCGACCTTGATTCTTTCCAGCCTGGCGGAAGGGACAAAGCACGGCTACGCCCTGGCAAGGGACATCGAGGCGTTCGCCAGGGTGCGGCTCGCTCCGATTGACTCCCACAGGAGCGGCGACACTTCGGGCTCATCTGGGGAACCAGCGCCGCGTCGCCGACCTGGGACTTCGCCGACTCGCGCGCAACTGGGACACGACATGAAAGCGGAGCCGCTGGGCTACCGATCGGCGTTTGCTCGGGCTCGACCTTTTCGTGTGACCATCCGCCGAGGCCTTGTCTGTGGTCGGACCGCGTGGCTCCGCAATTCCAGCATCCGCGCCACTGCCGCGATGACCACGAACAGCCCTCCGATGACCGCCGCAAGGAGAAGCGCCACTCCTTCCGGCAGATGGCCGTGAACACCGAAGAACGAGACGCTCGCGCGCTGCTGGTTCTCGAGAATGAAAACGCTCAGCAGCACCAGTACCAGCAGTCCGATGACAACTGCCGCCCAGAAGCCGCTGGCGCGCGTAGGCGTGAGAGGAGGCGCCTGAGAAGGGTCGCGCGCCAGGACAGGCGCCGCCGCGGGTTCCTCGGCGACCGGTTCCGGAGTCGAGCTCGGCGGGTTCGCGTCGCCAAGTGGGCCCTGTGACGAGTCGGGGTCGCTCATGACATCACCTCGTGCATTGTTCCATACCCTCGGCACCGGGCCTGGGCGCGGTGCTGGTGGCTAGGTGCTGCTCGACGGTGGAGAGGTGTCACTCGAACCGGGTCAGCTCAAAGGCGCTGACGGCTCATCCGGTGACGTTTCTTCCTTCCATGGCGGCGATCACGGCGGGCCACCCCTGGCGGACGCTCGCGTACGTGGGCCGCCACAGTGCCGCGGCGCGGAACCGGTGGTTGGAGACTCGCTGGGACCGGGCCATGGCATTGGTCCGGCTCCCGCCGAGACTGGCGATCAGCCGACCCGCTGAGACCAACCGCGCCCGCCCGACAGCGGCGGCCAGCGCCTTCAACTGCTCTCGGCGAGTGAGCGGTTCGTCCTCGACGACGTTATAGACGCCACTTTGGACCTGTAGGGCAGCGACCACGGCAGCCGCGGCATCGTCGACGTGGATGTTCGAGGAGTAAGCGCTCTCGGGACCGACGACCAGGCCAATGCCCATTCGGGCCGCGCGCACCCTCGCCACGGTGTGGCCGCTGTCCGGGCCGTAAAAAGAGCCAAAACGCAGGATGACGGCGGTTCTGGCGTCATCGGCGAAGCCGAGGGCGCTCCGTTCGGCAACCTGACTAGAGGCGGTTATCGAGGTCTGCTGGATGGGCCAGTCCTCGTCGATCCAGGCGTCACCGCCGTCCCCGTAGCCGAAGACAACAGATTCCTGGACAAACCGGGAGACGCCGCCGGCTTGGGCGGCGCGCACGAGGTTGCGCGCTCCCTCGGTACGAACCGCCTCGTTCTCCAGCCATGCCCGAGGCAGACCGGACTTGGCGAGCGAGGGGACGTGCGTCGCGAGATTCACCACAACTTCGTAGCCCGCCACTGCCACTCCTAAGGCGTCCGGTTCGAAAAGGCTCACCGAGACCGGCGCGGCTCCGAGCGACTCGAGCACCCGCTCTGCTTCTTGAGTGCGGGTGACGCCGGTCACCTCGTGCCCCCCGGCGACCAAGAGCTCCACTGCGCGACGACCGACCGTGCCCGTGGCGCCGGTGACGAATATCCTCACGGACAAGAGCCTACGGAACCGACCGCCCCGCCGCCCTCCCCCGCCGCCGGCTGCCGCTCGTCTCGGGCCCGGCGCCGTCTCGGTGCGGGAGCTGTCACCGTCCCGGTCCAGGGGGAGACCGCAACTGCATGAGGCGCCGGACGAGCCTCGGGTTCATCGGGGTCTCTACAATCGGAAGGAAATGCACTCCGAGCTCAGCCGGCGACCAGACAGTCCGAGCTCAGCCGTAGAACCAGACGAGGAGCCACCAGCCAATGCGTTCTGTCACTGCTTACGCCACGACGGGTCCCAAGGCGCCCTTCCGGCGAACAACCATCGAGCGACGCGACCTGGGCCCGACGGACGTCCTGATCAAGATCGCCTATGCGGGCATCTGCCACTCTGACATCCACACCGCCCGTGATGAATGGGGCTCGACCATCTTCCCCCTCGTGCCGGGCCACGAGATCGCCGGCACCGTGGAGGAGACAGGCACCGAGGTCACCAGGCACGCCGTCGGCGACCGCGTCGGCGTCGGCTGCATGGTTGACTCCTGCCGCGAGTGCGAGAACTGCCTTGCCGGCGACCAGCAGTACTGCCTCAACGGCCCTGTCTGGACCTACAACGCCATCGGCAAGGACGGCCGGCCCACGGAGGGTGGCTACTCCTCTCACATCGTCGTGGACCAGGACTTCGTGCTCCGCATCCCCGAGGGCATCGAGCTCGACGTGGCCGCGCCGCTGCTCTGCGCGGGCATCACCTTGTACTCCCCGCTCAAGCACTGGGGCGCCGGCGCGGACAGGCCGGTCGCGATCGTCGGCCTGGGCGGGCTCGGCCACATGGGTGTGCAGATCGCCCACGCCCTGGGCGCCGAGGTCACCGTGCTCTCGCAAACGCTGTCGAAGATGGAAGACGGCAAGCGGCTCGGCGCCGACCACTACTACGCCACGAGCGACGAGGACACCTTCAAAGAGCTCCAGAACCGTTTCGACCTCATCGTCTGCACGGTGTCGGCCACTCTGCCGCTCGACTCCTACCTGTCGCTGCTGCGGCTCGACGGCGTCCTGGTCAACGTCGGCGCACCCCCGGCTCCCCTTTCGATGCGCTGCGGCTCGCTGAGGGACAACCGGCGCAGCCTCGCCGGCTCGACGATCGGTGGCACCCGGGAGACCCAGGAGATGCTCGACTTCTGCGCCGAGCACAGACTGGGTGCCGAGATCGAGGTCATCGGCGGAGAGGAGATCGATCGCGCTTACGACCGGGTCGTCGCCAGTGACGTCCGCTACCGGTTCGTGATCGACACAGCCACCTTCTGAGCCTGCGAAGCCGACGATGACGAGCGAACCGACCACGGCCGCCACGCCGGCCGCCGGGCAGGCGCCCATCGCCACCCGCACAGGGCTCGCCATGGTGGTGGTCATGACGGGGGTGCTCATCACCGCCGTCGACACGACGATCGTTGTCCTCGCCCTCCCCGAGATCCAGCGGGGCCTGCACGTGGCGCTCTCGTCGGTCATCTGGGTCGTCATCGGCTACCTGCTCGTCATCACCCTGCTCGCGACCCAGGTCGGGCGGCTCGGCGACATGTTCGGCCGGGTGCGCATGTACGAGGCGGGCTTCCTCGTCTTCATCCTGGGCTCGCTCGCCTGCGCGCTCGCCTGGAACGAGGCCGCCATCATCGGCTTCCGGGTCCTGCAGGGAATCGGCGGAGCGTTCATAACCGCCAACAGCGGTGCGGTGATCGCCGACCTCTACCCCCCTGAGCGGCGCGGCCGTGCCTATGGCTACAACTCGGTCGGCTGGAGCCTCGGGGCGGTCCTCGGCATCGTGGTGGGAGGTCTCATCGTCACGTATGTCTCGTGGCGCTGGATCTTCTGGATCAACGTGCCGATCGGAGCCGCCGCGCTGTTCCTGGCGACCAGGGTGCTGCACGAGCGCGGCCGCCGGGCACGCCACCACTTCGACCTTGCCGGCATGGTGACCCTGGGCCTCGGGCTGTTCGGCGTGCTCTGGGCCATGACCACACTCGCAACGTCATCTTTCACCGCCTCGGTTACCGGCTACCTGGTCGGTGGCGTGGTGTTCATCTGTGCCTTCGTCGTCATCGAGCAGCACCAGGCCGAACCCATGCTGCAGCTCTCGCTGTTCAAAATCCCGACGCTCACCTCGTCACTTCTCGCGGCCATGTTCCAGGGGCTCGCCAACTACGCCGTGCTCTTCCTCGTCATCATGTACCTCCAGGGCCCCCGTGGGCTCTCCCCCATCCACGCCTCTCTGCTGCTCGTGCCCGGCTACGTCGTGGGTTCGGCGGTGGGGCCGTTCGCCGGACGCATGGCGGACAAGGTCGGGCCGGTGATTCCTGCCACGGTGGGCCTCGGCGTCCAGGTGATCGCCCTGTTCATCTATGCGCAGCTCTCGCTCGAGAGCGGGCTCTGGCTCGTCGTCGTCGCGAGCGTCGTCAACGGTTCCGGGGCGAGCGCCTTCTTCCCTGCCAACAACTCTGCCGTGATGAAGGCTTCGCCACCGGCGACGTTCGGGGTCGCCTCTGGGATGCTGCGGACCTTTGCCAACATCGGGATGGTCTTCTCATTCTCCGTGGCGATCCTCGTTGCCTCCCGCTCGATACCCAAGCACCTGGCCTTCGCCATCTTCGTCGGCACGACGAGCCTCCACGGTCACCTGGCGGCCGCCTTTACCTCAGGACTTCACGCAGCTTTCTACGCCTCTATGTCGTTCATGGCCCTCGCGGCTTTGCTCTCGGCGACAAGAAGCAGCCGCCTCTTGGGCCGGTCGTCACCGGGCCGGTAACCGCCGGGCTCGGGTGCCGCCAGCTCCTCAGGTCGTCGTGTCAACTAATTGACGCCCAGGGCGTCTTTAATAGGTTGATGGCAGAAAATGGCGGTACGGCGGGCGAGATCCCGGGCGAGGCCTCGGCCCCGGGCCAGGAGTCTGGCGACGCCGACCTGCCCGAAGCAGACGTCGCGCTGGCACTTGGCGTGTCGGCCGGCACCGTCAAGACCCATCTAGCGCTCGCAACACTTCGCGCCAGCATCGGCGCCGACTTTGAGGAGGGCTACGTCCATGAGCTCCAAGCGTGAACCGACCGAGCGTCCCTACGTACCGACGCCACCCGAAGAGCTTTTCGACCGGGCCAAGCGCCGTCGCGCCGCGAAACGCCGCCACCGCCTTGTCGGAGGGGGTGGCTTGCTGACCGTGCTCATGGCGCTGGTCCTCATCGCGGTTCTGATCCCCACCAGCAGTGCAAGACCGCAGCAGCCGAGCCGGCATCCCGGTCGGATCGTCGTCTCCGATCGTATCGGCGACGCCTATGAGCTCACTGCCGACGAGCCGCCCGCGCCAGCGGCACCGCCGAGGGTGGCAAAGGCGGTCGAGAACGCCGAGGTCGGTTTCTCCCTCGACCTGCTCGACAACCTGGCGGCCTCGAGCGACTCGAACGGCTCCGACAACGTGCTCGTCTCGCCGTCCAGCCTGGCGACGGCCCTCGCCATGTTGGAGCTGGGCGCGGCGGGTTCCACCGAGCAGGGCATCGCGGCAACGCTGCAGACCGCGGGACTGTCGCCAAGCGATCAGGCGGCGGGGTGGAACAGCCTTGCAACCCTGCTCGCTTCCGAGACGACGACTACCGGGACGCACCTCAGACGTGTGCCCGAGCTCAACGTCGCCAACGCTCTCTTCCTGCAGGAGCACTTCGCCGTGCTGCCGGCTTTCGTGCGGGCGCTGTCGAGCGAGTTCCAGACCGGGCTCTGGCAGGTCGACTTCGCGAAAGACCTGACAGGGGCCACCAATGCCATCAACCAGTGGACGAGCGATAACACAAAGGGTCTGATAAAGCAGCTCTTCAGCCCTGGCGGCCTCACGCCGACCACGGTTCTCGTGCTCGCCGACGCCGTCTACTTCCGCGCCGAGTGGGCCCGCAAGTTCGAGAGCGCGACGAGCGACCAGTCCTTCTATCTGGCTACGGGGGCAGCCGAGAACGTCCCGTTCATGACCTCGGGCTCGACGACGACGCTGACGGTGCCCGTCTCGACGACCGGCCGGTACACCGCCGTCGAGCTTCCCTACGCCGGCAAGAAGCTGAGCGCGCTCGTCGTGATGCCGACGGCGTCCTCGCTCTCGGAGTTCGTCTCCACGCTCACTCCCGCCTCGCTCGCTCAGATCGTGAGGGGCATGTCGCGGGAGGGCATCCGGCTCTCGATGCCCACTTTCACCGAGCGTTCCGACTATCAGCTGAACCAGACCTTGTCGTCCATGGGCATGTCCGAGGCTTTCGGGACCGGAGCCGACTTCAGCAACATCGCCCCGCAGCCGCCGCTCGCGGTCCACTCCGTCGAGCAGCACGCCTACCTTCAGGTGACCCCGCAGGGCACCACGGCAGCGGCCGCGACCGGAGTCGGCGTCGTCGCCACCGCGACACGTGCCGGCGAACCACTGGTCGTCGTCATCGACCACCCCTTCCTCTTCGTGGTGCGGGACAACGCCTCCGGCGCCATCTTGTTCGAGTCGATGGTCGAGAACCCGGCGCCTTGAGCTCGAGGTGCTCGCCGTGCGCGAGCCGCCCCCGGGACCCGAGGTGCCGGGGGCGGTCACGGAGTGCCTCTCGCGAGGGACGGCAGCTCCGTTTGCAGTCTATGGACTGATAACGCGTCCTGCACCCGCAACTTTGCGAACTCGCGGCGAACTTCGCGCCGCGGACTTCACCGTGGTGACCCGAGCCCCCTCCCACCGCGAGCAAGCACAGCAGTGGGCGCAGCTGCTCAACGCGTCAGAGCCTGCGCCTTCCCGCGTGGCGAAACACGAGGTAGAGCACGCCACCGATGACCGCCAAGACGAGCACCGTCTTGATGAAGAACGCGATCAGCCCGACTATGGCGTGGAACGCCACATAGGCCACGAGCACGGCAATGACACCAGCCGCGACAACGGTCAACTTGTGGCCCGGTCGTAGTCCGCGCTCGTGCCTGCTTGTTGGCTCGATCATGAATCCTCCTGCCACACGGTACTCCCGCCCAGGCGCCGACGGCAGTCGGCGCCTCTCGCGCCTTCACGGATCCGCCCTCGCGTCCTGTTCGCGCCTCTCATGAACCGGCCTGACCGATCAAGAGGCGTGTTGCCAGACTACCAATTCCGCGTCCAGAGCCCCGCGAGGGCCCCGATATAGTTGCTTGTGATCGAGCGTGTAAAGAGCCTGGAGAGCCCAAATGGGCCTGAAAAAGCGCACAAAGGCGTTTGACCCGGGTGGGCGGTGGCGCGTTCCAGGTCGGATCACAGGTCTCATCCTGATCGTTGCCCTCGGAGCGGCCGGGGCTCTGATCGGCCTGCAGCGAGCCCATGCGAACTCCGCCCAGGCCGGACAACGGCCGGGCACGCTGAAGGCCCATCCCCCGACCACTCTCCCGCCCCCACCTTTGACCATCACGTCGGTCTCGCCGGCACCTGGTAGCGCCGACGCTGCTTTCGACACGAGCGTGACCGTCGAGTTCTCCCAGCCACTCGCCACCGACAGCCCGTTACCGACCCTTTCGCCGTCGCCGCCGGGGAACTGGGTGAGGACAGCGCCGGCGGCGGTCCGTTTCGTCCCGGACGGATACTTCCCTCCCGACACGACGGTGCAGCTCAGCGTGCCGGGTGGCCCTGGGGGCGTCCGCAGCAGTCTGGGGCAGGGCCTCTCCAACACGCTCCGGAAGAGGTTCGTGATCGAGGGTGGTTCCGAGCTACGACTCCAGCAGCTGCTGGCTGAGCTCGGCTATCTTCCGCTCGAGTTCGTCCCGGCCGCGTCGACGCCGGTCCCCGCTGTCCCCGCCACCACCGCCGACACGTCTCCGGCCCGCGTCGCCACCTTGCCTGTGAACATCTCCGAGCCGGTTCAGCCTGCCACCACTACGACCACGACAACGCCCGCTGCGGCGATCGACTCCGAGCCCTCGAATCCCGCCCTGATCCCACTGCAAGCCGTGTCCGGCAGCTTCGTCTGGCGCTTCAGCAATGTGCCGGCGTCGTTGAGCGCGCTCTGGGCGCCCGGGCAGGCCACCGTGATGGTGACGGGCGCCATCATGGCCTTCGAGAGCGACCACGGGCTGGCCGCAGACGGGATGGCCGGGCCCGATGTGTGGTCCGCGCTTCTCCAGGCGGTCGCGCAACGTCAGGTGGCCACCCAGCCGTACGACTACGTCATCGTCAACGAGGGCTCTCCGGAGACGGCGACGGTCTGGCGCGACGGTCGCTACATCTTCACGACGCTCGTCAACACCGGCATCTCGGAGGCTCCGACAGCGAGCGGCACCTACCCCGTCTATGCCCGCTACGTGGTCACCACGATGTCCGGCAAGAACCCCGACGGGAAGCCCTACAGCGACCCCGGCATCCCCTGGGTGAGCTATTTCCACGGCGGCGACGCTCTCCATGGCTTCCTACGGGCAAGCTACGGCTTCCCGCAAAGCCTTGGCTGCGTCGAGATGACCTACGCCGATGCGCAGATCATGTGGTCGCTCACCCCGCTCGGCACACTCGTGACCGTCATCTGATCCGCGCCGGCGGCGCTGCTATGGGCCAATCGCGGCCGCGATCCCCCACCTCGCCTGCCATTGCTCGCCCGATCGGAGCTCGATGACGCCAACCCCGCTACGAAGCGCGTTCGGCGGGCACGTCATGGGCTCGATGGCCAGCGCTCTGCGGCGATCGCCGGGCTCGTCGAGCGAGTCACCCGTATAGCACATGACGTAGCCGAAAGCCGCGTCCGCCCAGATCTCCGATCGCCTCCCTGGCAGGACCACGCACGCGTGCCAGCGGCCGTCCCTCCCCACTGCGAGCTCCGTGTAGCAGTCGTCTAGCTCAAGGCCTCCAAGTGGGCGACCGTCGAGATCGAAGGCCGTGCCGGGCACAGGCTCCTCGCCGACGGGCAGGCCACGCTCGTCGAGCACCAGTCGCCGGCGTGCCAAGAGGCTGACCTCGGCTTCGTCGACGCCGCCCGGCCCCGCGAGCAGGTAGGGGTGGAACCCGACACCGAAGGGCGCGAGATCCCGCCCGGTGTTCGTCGCCGCGCAAGTGACCTCGAGGCCGTCTTCACCGAGCCGGTACTCGAGCTCGAGCCGGACCCGGAACGGGTAGGCCGGCTGTGGATGAATCACGCAGGAGAGCTCGACCCGATCGGCGGAACGACCCTCCAGCGTCCACGGCAGCCACCGCACCAAGCCGTGGATGGCATTGCACCGGCTCGGCTCGTCAAGCGCCGCCTTGGCGACGACGTCTCCGAAACGATACGAGCCGTCCTCGAGCCGGTTGGGCCAGGGGGCGAGCACCTGCCCCCGGCCGGCAGAGTCGATCTCACCTGCGGGGAACTCCCAGATGACCGGCTGGGAGTGAAGCCTGAAGGAACGAAGGCTCGCGCCGACTTCAGTTATGACGGCGCTCATGTCGCCATGGGAGAGAGGGATCTGCTCGCCTGAGGGCGCGATCACGGCGGTATGGTACCTGCCGAGCCCTCACGGCCGTCTTGGCGGCGGCGGTGCCTGACCGGCTCGGTTCTTGGCCAACGAGCGATTCTCAAAGGAGCGAGCGGCCATGAGGGTTCTCGTGACCAACGACGACGGATTCGACGCGCCCGGGCTCGCAGTCCTGGCTCGGGCGTTCGCCGATGCCGGCCACGACGTGGTCGTGGTCGCGCCTCTCACCGAAGCGAGCGGTTCAGGGGCGGGAATCGGCCCCGTGCACCTCAAAGGTGGCCGTATCCGAGTAGAAGCCGTCGCCCCGGCGGGGCTCGAGGGGATCAAGGCCCTCGCCGCCGACGCCCTTCCGGCAATGATCGTGATCGCGGCTTACCTCGGTGGGTTCGGGCCGCCCCCGGCCCTTGTCGCATCGGGCATCAATCCCGGTCGCAACGTCGGACGAGCCGTGCTGCACTCGGGCACGGTGGGGGCGGCACTCACTTCTGTCCATTTCGGCCTGAAAGGGCTCGCCACGAGCATCCGCGTGCCGTCGCCGCACGAGGCCGCCTCCGGATCTCCCTTGCACTACGAAAGTGCAGCTACCCTCGCGGTCGCGTTGGCCGCCCACCTGGAGACAGCCCCGGCACGTACGGTAGTCAACTTGAACGTGCCCAACCTGCCGTTGGGCGCCATCCTCGGCGTTCGTCGTGCTCACCTCGCGACCACCGGGCCGATCTTCTCAGCCGAGGTCGAGGGAAAGGAATCGCACGTCCAACTCGACCTCCTTGGCCAAAGGCCAACCGAGCGCGAACGGGCCCGTGACGGCCAGACTGACGACACCCTGACAGAGCTCGGCTGGGCCACGGTGACCCCCCTCGCCATCGTCGCCGAAGACCAGCGACCAGAGGTCGGCGAACTGATCGCCGCCATGGTACGGTCCGCCTCCCAGCTTGTTGGCACCTAACTGACAATTCTCCGGAAACCCTTTCCACTAAACGACGAGGGTGCCACCAGCTCGCTCACCTGGGCCCCACCTGACCGGTCCAACCCTCTCTTCCCACTCGAACCGGCAGGCGGAGGAGCCCTCCTGCGGAGGCTCGCCTCATCTCAATTGCCGATAGAAGCCATCTCGAAGACCTTTTCCGCTTGCACTCGAGAGAACTCCGTCGGTACTGTTTCGGGCACACCAACTGTCAACGACGAGAGGTGCCGACGCGCCCGGTTGTTCCGGGTCGGGGCGAGGCGAGGGTAACCCCGCAGGCACAACTCGATAACTCGGCGCCTGCGAGTCGAGCCGTCATTGAGGCACCCCTCGTCCCGGCCTGCGCTCCGTGATGGAGCGAAAAGGAGACGCTACAACCGACAAGACAGGGCGAGACCCGTCTGCACCTCGTACGGATGTACCAACGTCCAGATCTGGCAAGCCCTTCCGGCACCTGGTCGCGAGCCGCATGCAAAAGACGGCCTGCCCGCATCAACGCATCCCACCTGGAACCCACCGGGGGTTTCCGACACTCCAAGGAGGAGCAAGATGCGCAAGCACCCCCTGATCGCGCTCATCGCGTTCACGTTTGTTGCCGTATCGCTTTTCGTCGGCGTAGCCGGCGCTAGCAACATCAACTCCATACCCGCACGGGCTACTTCCCATCTGAACAAAGGGAGTCAGCCTGTGTCTACCGTGAACATACGGTGGCTGGCCGAGGTCGTGCGCGAGCACGCTGCCGCTGCCGCTCAGCTCGCGGCTCAAGCCGCGAACGAGCGGAATTCGCCTGCCTGGCAGGAGCGTGCCGCCAATTCCGTAGCTGTCCATGACATGGCACGGCCGTCAGGAGCCCTGCTCCCGTCAGCCTGGCGGGTTGCGAACGAGCGGGCGGCGGCAGCTCGCAGCGCCGCCATCGCCTATGCGGCGGCACAGGCAGCCGCGGCGGCACAAGCACAAGCGGCGCAGGCAGCCGCAGCGGCGCAGGCAGCTCAGGCAGCCGCGGCAGCCCAGGCGGCACAAGCAGCCGCGGCGGCACAGGCAGCCGCAGCGGCTCAGGCGGCGCAGAAAGCCGCAGCGGCACAGGCAGCTCAAAGAGCACAGGCGGCACAGAAGGCACAGTTGGCACAGAAGTCACAATCAGCACAGAACCCACAGCCGGCACCCAACGCACAGCCGCCACAAGAGGCTCAGACGTCATCCGGCGGGGGCGACCTCGGCGGCGTCTGGCTGTCTCTTCGGTTGTGCGAGTCCGGTGACAACTACGCGGAAGACACTGGTAACGGGTATTACGGCGCGTATCAGTTCGCACTGTCGACGTGGTGGGGTCTCGGCTACTCGGGTTTGCCGAGCGACGCTTCCCCTGCCGTTCAGGATCAAGCGGCCCAAAGGCTACAAGCCGAGGCAGGCTGGGGACAGTGGCCGGCCTGCAGCGCAGCGCTGGGCCTGTAGCGCAGCCCAGGCAAGGCTCGCCCGCGGACAACTAACTATTGTCAGCTTGCCGCACAGCAGCCTCCGTGCAGCTGGGGCGGGTCGGCAGTACGTATTGGCAATGGTTCTGCGAAAACATCACAGTCTTGTGAAAGTGACGAGGCTGTTTGCATTCCGGAAGCGTCGTGGCATCTCGTGCGAGCCCGGCGGCGGGTCAACCGCCGCCGGGCTCTCGTTTTCGCACACGTCCTGGTCTTGGTCGTGCCTGCGGCGGGTTGAAGTCCTCCCCTAAGCTCGGCCCGGGAGGTCTCACGATGCGGTTCAGCATCTGGCTGACGATGGAACAGACATGGGACGAACTCCTGGGCTCCGCAGCGCACGCGGAGCGTACCGGGTGGGACGGAATCTGGGTGGCCGACCATTTCATGCCCAACGGGGCACGAAGCAACAGGCCCCGGCTCGAAGCGTGGACGACGATCGCGGGAGTCGCGGCTTACGTCGAGCGCGTCCGTGTCGGCGTGCTCGTAACTGGCAACACCTACCGGCATCCCGCTGTGCTTGCGAAGATGGCCGCCACGGTCGACCACATCTCCGAAGGGCGCCTCGTGCTCGGGCTCGGAGCGGGATGGCAGGTGAACGAGCACGAGGCCTACGGCATCGAGCTTCCCCCGGTTGCCGAGCGCTTGGCACGCCTCGACGAGGCTTGCCAAGTGATCCGCCTCCTCCTCAGCCAGGAGCGCAGCGACTTCAACGGGCGCTTCTACAGGCTCGTCGACGCTCCCTGTGAGCCGAAACCGGTCCAGCGGCCGCTCCCGCTGCTCGTGGGCGGAAGCGGAGAGACGGTGACGATGAGGATCGCCGCCCGCTACGCCGACGAGTGGAATTGCTGGGGACTGCCGGACCTGATGGCGCACAAGAGCGAGGTTCTCGCGCACCACTGCCAGGAGATTGGCCGCGACCCGGCCTCGATCAAGCGCTCGGCCCAGGCCCTCGTGTTCATGAGCGACGACCCAGATCAGCTCGCCCACTGGAGATCCGAAGGCTCGAGCACGCCCCGCATCATCGGCACCCCCTCGCAGATCGTCGAGGTGATGGTCCGCTATGTCGAGATCGGCCTCGACGAGTTCGTCGTCTCGGACCAGACGCTGGGCCTGGACACGGGCGAGAAGCGCGACAACATGGACAGGTTCCTAGATGAGGTCGCCAACGACCTGCAGGGCCGATCCGGCTCCTGAGTGACGCGAAGCTCACCTCGGATGGGTCATCTCGTTGCGGCACCCGACAAGTTCCGCGGCACCGCCGACGCCTCGCAGGCGGCGGCTGCGGCCGCACGTGGGGCGCGCCGCGCCGGCTGGACAGCATCGGAGGTGCCTCTCGCCGATGGGGGCGACGGGCTGCTGTCAGCCTTCCCCGGCGAGTCAAGGCGCGACGAGGTGACCGGTCCGCTAGGCAGACCCGTTCTCGCCGAGTGGAAGCTCGTCCCTGCCAGCTCCGATCACGACGGTCCGACTGCGGTGATCGAGATGGCGAACGCCTCGGGCCTTGCGATCGCAGGAGGCGAAGCGCACAACGACCCGATCGAGGCCTCCACGGTCGGGACGGGTCAGCTCGTCCTGCGGGCGATCTCCTCGGGCGCGAGGCGTGTCGTCGTTGGCTGCGGGGGCTCGGCCACGACCGACGGCGGCGCGGGCGCTCTCGCAGCCATCGGTTCACCTGAGGTGCTGAGGGGTGTCGAGCTCGTCGCCGCCTGCGACGTGACGACCATGTTCCTCGACGCAGCGCGGGTCTTTGCCCCACAAAAGGGCGCCACGCCCGAACAGGTCGAGCAGCTGACGGCTCGGCTCGCCCGGCTCGCCGACAGCTATCGAGCTGAGTTCGGCGTCGAGGTCACCACCCTCCCAGGTGCCGGCGCCGCCGGGGGCCTCGCCGGAGGCCTCGCCGCGCTCGGAGCGAAGATCGTCTCCGGCTTCGAGCTCGTCGCCGACTTCGTCGGCCTGGACAGGCAGCTTGCGGCCGCCGACCTCGTGATGACCGGAGAGGGCCGCCTTGATCGCCAGTCTTTTTCAGGCAAGGTCGTCGGCGGCGTGATCTCGCATGTCGCCGGTCGCGTGCCGATCCTGTGCATCGTTGGCGCGACGGCCTTGGACATCGACCCGGTCGGGTTCGAGCTCGTCAGCCTTGTCGCACGCGCCGGGCCCGAGAGAGCCCGATCACAGGTGCTCGAGCTCATCGAGGAAGTCGTCGCGGAGCACATCGCGGGCCGGTGATGGTGACCGTCGCCCCCACGTCCGCTCCCTAGCGGATCCCGACGCCAAGGCGAATGACGTCGTCGAAGAAACCGGGATAGGTCTTGGCGACGCAGCCCGGATCGGAGATCTCGACTCTGGGCACGGCCGCGCCTATGGCCGTGAAGGCCATGGCGAGGCGATGGTCCTGGTGAGTGTCGACCCGGCCGCCGTGCAAGAGAGCGCCTCCGTGCACGACAAGGCCGTCGGGCAGCTCCTCGACACGAGCCCCCAAGCGCCTCAGCTCCGTCGCCACGGCGTGGATCCGATCGCTCTCGTGCCCGCGGACGATCGCGGCGCCGCGGATCACGGTGGCTCCTCGCGCCAGGGCACCGAGGGTCGCGACGGTCGGAAGCTGATCCGGCATCGAGGCGAGGTCGACCTCGACGCCGACGAGCTCGCCTGGTCGCTCGACGGTCGTGCCCGCCGGACTGCGGGAGAACGTGGCACCCATGGCCGCCAGGACCTCCAGGAGGCGCCCATCGGGCTGTGCGGTCTCGAAGGCGTTGCTGACCGTTACCGACCCTCCCGTCGCGACGGCGAGGGCGTAAAGGTGGGCCGCCGCGCTTGCGTCGTGCTCGACGGACTCCGTCCTTGCCAGATAAGGGACCCCGGCGCTCACCTTGAAGCAGGCTGGCGCCTCCTCGGCGACCAGTGCCCCCCAGCGTGTCATGGCACCGGTTGTGAGGCGCACGTAGCCGAGATCGTCAAGGCCGCTCACCTCCAAGACGAGGTCGTCGTCCGCGTAAGGCCCGATGAGGAGGAGCGCAGTGGCGAACTGTGAGCTGGCCGAGGCATCGACCCCGAGCGTGCCGCCGGCAAGGCCGTGTCCCGTTATCCGAAGCGGTGGCCTGCCTTGGTCGGTCAGGACGTCCGCCCCGGCGGCCCGAAGCGCCTTGAGGAGCGGTGCGATGGGACGCCGGCGCAAAGGCTCCCGCGCGTCGAGGACGACGGTCGATTTCGCCAAGAGCGCCACCGCCGCCAGGAAACGCAGCGTCGTGCCAGAAAGCCCTGCGTCCACATATGCCCCGTCCGCCACGGGATGGCCCGAGGTTCCGCTCACTTTGGTCTCGGCACCGAGACTCTCGATCCGGGCACCGAGCGCGCGCAGCCCCGTCGTCATCGCCACGGTGTCGTCGCTCGCGAGCAACCGCCTGAGGGCGCTCTCGCCCTCCGCCAAGGCGGCGATCACGAGCAAACGGTTAGTCAAGCTCTTGCTCGATGGCGCCTCGATGCTGCCTGCCACGGGCCCGGCCGGGACTATCTCGAGCGCCGGCCTCGCGAGCCAGTCGGGCGGGGCGGATCCGGTCATCGACTTAGCCTAGGCCGGCACCCTGGGCGCGACCCGGCGCACGACAAAGGGCTGGCGCTCTGGGCGCGACGATGCGCACGACAAGGTGCGCATTTCCGCTGGGCGAGTTGAGGATGCGACGATGACACGGTGACCTACCGGATCTGCTTCGTGTGCACGGGCAACATCTGCCGCTCACCGATGGCCGAGGTGGTGCTGGGCCATGAAGCTTCCGCCCTCGGGCTCGCAGGCGAGTTGGCTGTCGACTCGGCGGGCACGGCAGCCGACGTCGGTTTCGACATCGACCGGCGGGCACGCAGGGCACTCGAGCGACGGGGCTACAGGCCGGCGAGCCATCGGGCACGCCAGTTCCAGCCCGGTTGGCTCAACGACCGCGACCTCGTGGTCGCCATGGACCGGACCCACTTGCGATGGCTGGAGACGCACGCGCCAGTGCGCCCCTACGCGGCGCAGGTCCGGCTCCTCCTCAGCTACCGGAGCGGGCAGGTGAGACCAGAGGAGCCCTTGGAGGTTCCCGACCCCTATTACGGCGACGAGCGAGAATTCGAGTGGTGCCTCGATCTCATCGAAGCCGGCTGCGCGTCCCTGCTGGATGAGCTCGCGACCGAGCTTGCCCCTGGCTGAGCCTTCAGGTGGCCGGGCTCACAGAGCTCATGTTGAACTCTGCCACTCGAAGGGCCGGCATCGCCGTGCGGTTCAGCCACTCGTTGGACTCCCGCGAGAGCGCCCGTTCCGTCCGTCCCGCCTCGACGGTCTTCGCCAGCAGGTCGACCGGGCTCTCGTTGAAGCGGAAATTGTTGACGGAGCCGACGATCTCGCCGTGCTCGACGAGGTAGACGCCGTCTCGCGTCAAGCCGGTAAGGAGCAAGGTCTCGGCGTCCACCTCCCGGATGTACCAAAGGCAGGTGAGCAGCAGCCCGCGTTCGGTGCGCTCGACCAGATCCTCGATGCTGCCCGTGGCGCCGGGCAATTCGAGGATGAGGTTGTCGGCGGAGGCCGCCGGCCGGACACCCGACCGCGCCGCCGCCGCGCGGTGGTACTCCAGGCGTGCGAGGCGCCCTTGTGATATCCACTCGGTCCGCTCGATGGGTAGCCCGTTGTCGAAGACGGACACGTCCTGACCGGAGGCCGGGGTGACCAGAAACGGCGTGCACTCGAGACCCGGCTCGAACGGATCGCTGCGCAAAGAGAACGGGTGCGAGGACAGCGACTCGCCCACCCGGGTCCCACCGCCAGGCGCCGAGAAGACGCTGCGACCCTCTTCTGCTTCCCGACCCGAGATCGACCCGCCAAGCATGATGATGAGGTCGGCGACCGCATCGGGCGGGAGCACTACCTCGTAACGACCAGGGTCGAGCTCGACCTTGCGCTCACCCCAGGCGAGACGGCGAGCCAGTCGCTCCTCGAGCTCCTCGACATGGACCGTGGCAAGGTCCGCGGCGCCGGCCGAGGCCCAGGCCGAGCGCGCTCCCCCATCGGTGCGGGCGGCGAGCTCGAGCTTGCCCGTCGGCTGCACGTACCGCAGCCGCAAGCCGGTCGAAGAGCCGAGATAGACGGTCGAGACACGATGCTCGGCGAAACCAGACAGGGTCGTCCCTGTCGCGCGGGCCCGCCCGAAGGCGTCACCGAGCCCGGTCAGCACATCGCCGAGCCCGGCCAGGTTCGTCATCACAGGTGGGTCGGAGAACTCGCTCGGAGCGGCGGATTGCCCCGGGGTGACAAGGGGGAAGGCGTCCTCGGCTGGCGGGGCAGAGACGGCGATCGCCTCGGCGCGGCGAACGAGATCGATGGCGTCAGTGGCGCCACTGCTGCTCGCAGTCCCGACGGCTGTCCCCCCGGCGACCTCCTGGAAGGCGATCACGCTCACGTTGCGGTCGCGGCGCGTCCCGTTCGTCGTGGCGGTGTTGTTCGCGAAGCGAAGCTCGGCCTCGCTGGCCTCCTCAACGATCACGACGCAGGCGTCGGACTGGGAGGCCTCGAGCGCCCTCTCAACTACCGTGTCCGCCTTGGTCAGATGCCCCGTGGTGGCGCTCATCGGCCCGACTCCGTGCGGGCGTTGAGCACCTTGATGCCCCGGAACAGTGCCGAGGGACAGCCGTGGCTGACAGGGGCGACCTGGCTGGGCTGGCCTTTCCCGCAGTTGAAGGCTCCTCCCAAGCGGTATGTCGACTCTCCGCCCACCGCCTGCATGGCTCCCCAGAACTCCGTCGTGCGCGACTGGTAAGCGAGATCGTTGACTTGCCCGGAAAGCTTGCCCTTCTCGATCTTGAAGAAACGCTGCCCTGTGAACTGGAAGTTGTAGCGCTGCATGTCGATCGACCAGCTCTTGTCGCCGACCACGTAGAAGCCGTTATCGACCGAGGAGATGAGCTCGTCCGTGCTCGGACCGGGCCCTGCGGCCGGGCGCAGTGACACGTTGGCCATGCGCTGGATGGGTACGTGCCCGGGGGAGTCGGCAAAAGCGCAGCCGTTGGAGCGGCCGAGGCCCTTCAGGCGTGCGATGCGCCGGTCGAGCTGGTAGCCGACCAGCACGCCGTCGCGGATGAGATCGAAGTTCTGCGCCTCGACACCCTCGTCGTCGTAGGCGACGGTGGCCAGCCCGTGGGCGACGGTGCGGTCGCCCGTCACGTTCATGATGTCCGAGCCGTACTTGAGCGTGCCGAGCTTGTCGAAGGTGGCGAACGACGTCCCGGCGTACGCCGCCTCGTAGCCCATCGCCCGGTCGAGCTCGGTGGCGTGCCCGATGGACTCGTGGATCACGAGCCACAGGTTCGAGGGGTCGATGACGAGGTCGTAGGCGCCGGGAACGACAGTCGGCGCACGGAGCTTCTCAGTGAGGTACTCGGGGATGCGGGCGAGCTCTCCGTCCCAGTCCCAGCCCTCGCCCAAGAGGTACTCCCAACCACGGCCGGCCGGTGGCGCCACTGACCGCATGGTCTCGAAACCTGCCGCTTGCCCATCGACCGCGATCGCCTCTACCACCGGGTGCAGGCGGACGCGGCGCTGAGTCGTGACGGTTCCGGCGAGATCCGCATAGTGCTTGTCCTCCACCACGGCCAGCACGTAGGCCGTCACGTGGTCCACGCCGCTCGAGCGGAGGAGACGCCCGCTCCACTCCTCGAGCAGGGCCACTTTCTCCGAGGTCGGGACCTCGACCGGGTCCAGGTCGTAGGAGGAGGTCCACACCGCCTCGCCATGCGAGGGCTCGTCGGCGAGCTCCACACGCTCGCTTACAGCCGGGGCGACCGCCCGCGCCGTCGCGACCGCCTCGTCGGCGAGCGCGGCCGCGCTGTCGGGGACGAGCTCGACCGTGGCCGCGAACCCGAACGACCCGTCGTGGACGACCCGGAGGCTTATCCCGAGCTCGACATCGTCAGCCGAGGTCTCGAGCCGGGCGTCGCGTAACCGCACGAACTGCGAGCGGATCCGCTCGATGCGCACTTCGGCATGCTCGCAGCCGAGCGCCCGCGCCCGGTCAAGTGCCGCGCCTCGCACTGCTTCAAGCGGGAGCGCCAGGAACGCGGCGTCGAGCTCTACGGTCACCATGTGGGATTCGCCTCCTCGAGTGCGCTGCCAAGTGTATGGGTCGCGACGTCGAGGCCGCCGGTCTTGACCAGCCCTACCGGGGCCGGTACTTCTGATCGAAAAAGACCTTGCCGTCGGGCGCGCGGTGCGGAGGCCGTTTCGGGGCCATCAGCTCGAGGGGAAGGTGCCGTCGTTCTCCCGACCAGGGGGCGCGGGGCGCCACGACGCTGTCCGCCAGCCGGTAGGCGAGCGCTTCGTAGTTCACGCGCCAGCCGCGGAAATGCGGCCAGGCCTCCTCGTTCGTGCGCTCGACCGGGAATCCCGTCTGGCGCACGAGCTCAACGGCGTAGACGAACTCCTCGAAGCTGAGCTGGAGCGCCGCGTCCGGCATCGGGTCGGGGTCGTATTTCCAGTGCAACATCCGGGCGATGCGACGAAGCGCCGTGAAGCCCATCCGCAGGCACATGCGTGCCTCGGAGGGCGCGCTCTCGGGGCTCAACGACAAGTGGAGCGCAGCCGCGTCGAGCACTGCGAGCAGGGACAGGACCCATGAGAAGCCAGGCTCGGGAGAGCGGAACCAAATCAGCACCGGATAGGAGATGTGGCTCTCGGCGAGGTCCGCGGACCACAACTCCCAGTCGCGGTACAAAGCTGGCAGCGCGTCGGTGATCCCGACGAGCTGATGGCGCATGAGCACCTCCGGACCCCACGCCGGCACGCCGGCGCGGCTCTCCATCAAGGTGACCAAGGACTCGCGGCGGTTGAAGGCCTGGTAGATGGCAGGCAGATAGCCGATCTGGAGGGCGACGGCGATGGCCCCGGTGGCACCCGCGAGAACGACGAGGACATCGTTGCCTTTCAGGCTCGGGTGTACGAGGCCGACGGAGAACAAGGACGCGCCCGCTTCGCTGATGGCGCTCGGGAACGTCCCCGTCCAGTGCCACTGCATCAGGCCGTAGCCAACGACGTACAAACCGAGAAAGACCGCGAGCTGCGCGATCAGCGAGACCGGGCCGACAGCGGCGAGAATGCCGTCCTTGCGGGCAAAGCTGCGAGCGGGTCTTGCAAGCAGCAAGAAGCCACCTCTCACCAGCCTGCCGACAAGGAGCGGAAGGGCCTGGGCCCTGGAACCTCCCCGCGGGAGGACGAAGGTGGAGACCAGGCTCACGGTGGCGAGTGCCACGATGAGCAGGCCGAAGGCGAAGCCGAGCCAGAGCATACCGTTCGAGACTAGGGGCGAGGACCTAGCCCGCCGCCACCGCTATCGGCGCCCTACCGGGCGAGCGGTCAGTCCTCGGGCGGGCGGTTCGCGCTCGGGCCCTGGGCCCGTACCTCCTCGACGCGGGTGAACGCGCTGCGGAGCTCGTCGATCCACTCCGCCTCGTTACGCCCGACCAGCTCGACGCACCAAGCGAGCGCCTCGCTTCTGCTCCGGGCGATCCCGGCGTCGATGAGGGTGTCGAGGACCTGGCGCTGTGACATCCGCAGCCGGGTCATGACGGGCACATTGGCGGTCGTGAACAGGCGCGTCGTACCGCCCGACTTGGCTCCCCAGGAGACGAGACGCCCGAAACGGGCTAGTGCCTCCTCGGCGATGCGCATCCGCTGCTCACGGGTGTCCTCTCGGAACCGTTCGATACGCGCCTCCTCGGCGGTCGCAGCCTCGCCGGAAGTGGCCCCTTGTTCCAGCTCCACGGTGCTCAAGGGCCCGACGACGAGGATCTCGTCGTTGTCGATGGTCACCTCCGGAGCGCCGGTGAAGAAGTCCTCAGGGAGCCGGCCGGCGAACCAGGCCTTGATCTCGGCTCGCTGCTCGGCAGAGGGGCGTTCCTCTGAGCCTGGGGCCCAGCGGCCCCGCCCCCAACGGGGCCCGGGGCCACGCCGTCCCCCTCGCTGGCGAGGATCATATTGATGCTCTTTGTAAGTCATATTGAAAGATTACATCATTACGAGTTACCCGCAAGCTCGCTTACCACGATGGGGAGGCTCGCGCTGTCCAGCGCCCGTCCTCCCTGGACAGGCTGACCGCCAAACCGAAACAGCGTCCCAGCGACTGCCCGGTCATGACATCGTCGATCGGTCCCATCGCCACAACCTCACCTGCCCGCAGCAACAGGGCGTGGGAGGTGGTGGCCGGGAGCTCTTCGAGGCTGTGGCTCACGTGCACCGTCGTCGGAGAGCCTGGCGAACGCGCCAGTGCCGTGAGCGCGAGGACAAGAGCCTCCCGCCCGGGAAGGTCCACGCCGGCGCACGGCTCGTCCAGCAGCAGCAGGGGGTGTTCTACGAACAGGGAACGGGCGAGCAGGACCCGCTGGCGCTCACCTTGGGAGCAGGAGCCGAACGCACGATCGGCCAGTGCTGAACAGCCGAGGGCGGCAAGAATCTGGCGTCCTCGCAACCGATCGGCCTCGTCGTTGTGGGCCCACCACGGCGCCAGAACGCCCCGCCCGCCGGTGAGCACGATGGCGAGGGCGGTGGCGCTCGGAGGGAGCCGGTCCGCCACGGCGTGACTCACGACGCCGACGCGCGAGCGAAGGACCCGCAGGTCGCTCGCCCCGAGACGGGCGCCGAGCACGGTGACCGAGCCGGAGGAAGGATGACGCTCGGCCCCCAGCAAGCGTAAGAGCGTGGTCTTGCCCGCCCCGTTCGGCCCCAGCACCGCCCAGTGCTCTCCATTGCGGATGGCGACGGACACCGGCCCCAGCAGGCAGCGCCCGTCAGGTGTCTTGACCGTGGCGCGATCGAGCAGCGCCGCAAAGGCCTTGTCCGACTCGGCGTCGGCTTCCCGTACCCGTTCGCCTGCCATGGTTGGTGAAGTCTCGCGCTAAGCCCTCTCCCCCGGCCGGATCGGCTCTGGTCAGCGCCCCGAGAGCTACTGTTCGGGCTCGCCGCAGCGGACGATCACGACCGCACAGGGTGCGTGCCGCAGGAGGTGCTCGGGGACAGAGCCGAGGAGCAGGCCCGCGAAGGCACCGTGCCCGTGGGTTCCGACGACGAGCAGGTCCGCGCCGTGTGCCTCCGCCAGGAGAAGTGGAGCAGCGCGGCCCTCTTTCACTATGGCTTCCACCGCGATGGCGGGAGCAGTTCCGAGCGTGCTCGTGATCGCATCGTTGAGCACGTGTCTCGCTGTGGCCTCGGGGTCGTAGTCGATCGGGAACGTCGGAGCCCAGCCGCTGCTCGAGGAGATCTCCCACGCCATGAGCACCCGAAGCGACGCTCCTGTCAGCCGGGCCTGCTCGGCAGCCCACCTCAGGGCTCCGAGAGAAGGCTCCGAACCGTCGACGCCCACGACGATGAACCGCCCGGCTCGTTCCGAGGTGTCTGTCATTACTGTTTATCTTACTCAGCCGAAGGGCCTGACCTGCTCAATTGTGCTGGGAACATCATGGCGCTCAAAACGGTTGAGTGTGTAAGACTCAACTGAGAGGAAGATCTACTGGTGTCAAGAACTCAACAGCTTCCGGTCCTGCCGTTGGCAGACGCCGTCGTGCTCCCTGGCATGGTCGTGCCGGTCACCTTGGGCGATACGGAACGACAGGCGGCGATAGATGCCGCCAAGGCAGGGGCCGATGACCGCGTCCTGCTCGTGCCGCGGCTAGACGGGAAGTACGCCAGCGTCGGCGTCGTCGCCACGATCGAGCAGCTCGGAAAGCTGCCCGGCGGCGAGTCTGCCGCGGTGTTGCGGGCGACGGGTCGCGCACGCGTCGGCTCCGGTGTCACCGGGCCGGGCTCGGCCCTGTGGGTCGAGGCCGAGATCCTCGAGGATGTCCTCGGCGGCGAGACCGTGAGCGAGCTGACGCGTGAGTACAAGAGCGTCGTCGTTTCCGTCCTCCAGCAGCGCGGCGCGTGGCAGGTCATCGACTCTGTCCAGCGCATCTCCGAGCCGGGTGAGCTGGCCGACCTGGCGGGCTACGCCCCCTATTTGACCAACGAGCAGAAGCTGTGGCTCCTTGAGACCGTCGACGTCGAGCAGCGCTTGGCGAGACTGATCGAGTGGGGCCGGGCCCATCTCGCCGAGCTCGACGTCGCGGAGCGCATCCGAAGCGACGTGCACGAGGGCATGGAGAAGAGCCAGCGCGAGTTCCTGCTGCGCCAGCAGCTCGCCGCGATCCGCAAGGAGCTCGGCGAGGGCGAGCCTGACGGCGCGGACGACTACCGCGCCCGCGTGGAGGCCGCCGAGCTGCCGGAAAAGGTGCTCGAAGCGGCGCTGCGCGAGGTCGGACGCCTCGAGCGCGCGAGCGACCAGAGCCCTGAAGCGGGCTGGATCCGCACGTGGCTCGACACGGTGCTCGAGATCCCGTGGAACGTGCGCACCACGGACAACGACGACATCAAAGCCGCCCGCGAAGTGCTCGACGCGGATCACGAGGGCCTCGAGGACGTGAAGGACCGCATGGTCGAGTACCTCGCCGTGCGCAGCCGTCGCCAGGCGCGTTGCCTCGCGGTCGTGGGCGGTCGTGGCTCGGGTGCAGTCCTCGCCCTGGTCGGGCCCCCGGGGGTGGGCAAGACCTCGCTCGGCGAATCGGTCGCCCGCGCGCTCGGGCGCAAGTTCGTTCGCGTGTCGCTGGGCGGCGTGCGCGACGAGGCCGAGATACGCGGCCACCGCCGCACATATGTCGGCGCCCTGCCGGGACGCATCGTGCGGGCCATCCGTGAAGCCGGATCGATGAACCCGGTCGTGCTGCTCGACGAGATAGACAAGCTCGGCAGCGACTACCGAGGTGACCCTTCCTCCGCCCTGCTCGAGGTGCTCGACCCGGCGCAGAACCACACCTTCCGCGACCATTATCTGGAGATAGAGCTCGACTTGTCGGACGTCCTTTTCCTGGCGACAGCGAACGTGGCGGACACGATCCCCCCGGCGCTTCTCGACCGCATGGAGCTCGTCCGCCTCGACGGCTACACCGAGGACGAGAAGGTGGCCATCGCCCGCAACCACCTGGTCCCGCGTCAGATCGACCTGGCCGGCCTGGCCCGTGACGAGGTCGACATCGACGACGAGACGCTGCGCGTCGTCGCGACCGAGTACACCCACGAGGCCGGCGTTCGCCAGCTCGAGCGGGCGATCGCAAAGATCCTCCGGAAGGTGACGACACGTCTTGCCGGCGACTCCGAGGCAACACCGATCGAGATCGGGACCAAGGACCTGAAGGAGTTCCTCGGTCGGCCCCGTTTCACACCCGAGTCGGCGGAACGCACCGCCGTTCCCGGCGTGGCGACCGGCCTGGCCGTCACCGGGGCTGGTGGCGACGTGCTGTTCATCGAGGCCACCGTGATGGAGGGCGAGCCGCGTCTCGTCCTCACCGGCCAGCTCGGCGACGTCATGAAGGAGTCAGCCCAGATCGCTCTCTCCTACCTGCGCTCGCATTCGGGCTCGCTCGGGATCGACACCGAGCAGCTCGCCAAGGGCGCCGTCCACCTGCACGTCCCGGCGGGCGCCGTCCCGAAGGACGGCCCGTCGGCGGGCGTCACCATGGTTGCGGCCCTGGCCTCCCTCGCCTCCGGCCGACCGGTGCGCTCCGAGGTGGGCATGACCGGGGAGGTCACCTTGAACGGCCGGGTGCTCCCGATCGGCGGGGTGAAGCAGAAGCTGCTTGCCGCTCATCGGGCAGGCCTCACCGAGGTCTTCCTACCGGCCCGCAACGGACCCGACCTGGACGACATGCCGACGAACGTCCTCGAAGGCCTTACTGTTCATCTCGTGACAGACGTCGCCGAGCTCGTCGCCGCGGCTCTCGAGCCGCCGGCCCATTCGGACGCCTCGGAAAAGGCCGTGGGGTCGGCCGCGGCGTGACCAAGGGCGGGGACGCCACATGAGGGCGTGGGCGCTGGACCATCCGGCACCGGCCGCCAAGCATTCCCTGCAGCTCGTCGAGCGCCACGTCCCCGAGCCGGGCCCGAACGAGATCCTCGTCAAGGTTCAAGTCTGCGGCGTCTGTCGCACCGACTTGCACCTTGTCGAGGGCGATCTTGCGCCTCGCCGGCCCGGTGTCGTGCCGGGCCATGAGGTCGTCGGCCACGTGGCTGCACAAGGCCGCGAGGCAAGCCGCTTCGCCGAGGGCGAACGCGTCGGGATCGCCTGGCTGCGCTGGACCTGTGGCGTGTGCCGCTTTTGCGTTCGCGGCAAGGAGAACCTCTGCGTCGCGCCCTTGTTCACGGGCTGGGACGCCGACGGTGGCTACAGCGAGTACGCCGTCGTGGACGAGCGGTACGCCTATTCGATCCCCGAGGTGTTCTCCGACCGGGAAGCCGCCCCCCTCCTCTGCGCCGGCATCATCGGCTATCGCTCCTTGCGGAGGGCCGCCCTGCCGCCCGGTGGCCGCCTCGGGATCTACGGCTTTGGCGGCTCCGCCCACCTGACGGCCCAGGTGGCGATCCACGAGGGCGCGACCGTGCACGTCATGACGAGGGGGGCAGACGCCCGGGAGCTGGCCCTCTCCCTCGGGTGCGCCTCGGTCCAAGGAGACGACGACCCGCCCCCTGAGCCCCTCGACGCGGCCATCCTCTTTGCCCCGGTCGGGACCCTCGTCCTCCCGGCGATGGCGGCTTTGGACCGAGGTGGCCGGCTCGCGATCGCCGGCATCCACCTCTCCGACGTTCCCCCTCTCAACTACGACAAGCATCTCTTCGAGGAGCGCGAGCTGGTGAGCGTGACTGCCAACACGAGACGCGACGGCGAGGAGTTCTTGGCGCTCGCCGCCCAGATTCCGATCCGGCCGACGACCACCGAGTACCCCTTCGAGAAGGCTGACATCGCCCTCGAGGACCTGGCCCGCGACGCCGTGAGGGGTGCGGCTGTGATCCGGGTCGCGGGTGATCACTGAGCCGCGAGACGGCTGTGGTGCCCGAAAGGCCTTATAGATAAAGGGTATTGATGGCCCGCCGTGACGCGGCGTCAGGACCGAGTTGGACCGGGTTTGGAGAGGCCAGCTAGTCTGGGCTTACGAGCTCTTGGAGGGCCCAATGTCCACCGCCGTGACTGCTGCGACGACAGCGGACGACAAGAAATGGAAGATGATCGACGCGCGGATACGCCGGCGGGGGAACTCGCCGGACTCGCTCATCGAAGTCCTGCACGCAGTCCAAGAGGCGTTCGGTTACCTGGAGCCCGACGTGCTGGCGTATGTCGGCAACGCTCTTGGCGTGCCTCCAAGCCGCGTGTACGGCGTGGCGACGTTCTACTCGCTCTTCATGCTCAAGCCTCAGGGCGAGCACACCGTCATCGTGTGCACGGGGACGGCGTGCTACATCAATCATGCGTCGGCTCTCCTGAGCCGGGTTCATGACCGCCTGGACATAAAGCCCGGCGAGACGAGCCACGACGGCCTGGTCTCGTTGTTGAACGCCCGTTGCCTCGGCGCCTGCAGCATGGCCCCGGCCGTCGTGGTCGATGGCAACGTCCACGGCAGGGTCACCCCCGAAGGCATCGGCCTCCTCCTCGAAGGACTACGGCCATGACAGACCTCGCCGAAGCTGAGGAACCGCTGAACGTGCAATCCGGTCCCATCCGGGCCTGCGCCAATGTCTGTGAAGCCGCCGGCTGCATGTCCCTCGACGCGGAGAAGGTGCTCGATGCCCTGCGCGAGCGGGCCACAGAGCGGGGCCTGACCGACGTCGCCGTCAAGCGCGTGGGCTGCCTGCGCCTGTGTGCCGCCGGCCCTCTTGTCGAGATACCCGAGCAGGAAAGGCTGTTCGAGGCTGTCGACCCGACCTCGCCGGCCTCCGTAGACCGCGTCATCGACGCCCTGGCAGGCGGAGAGGGCGGACGCTCGACCGCCGACGACCCGTTCTTCGCCCGCCAAGTCCGGATCGTCCTGGCAAACTCCGGGCTCGTGGACCCGGAGGACTTTGACGACTACCTGGCCCACGAAGGCTACGCCGCACTGACGCAGGCAGTCACGACGATGAGGCCCTACGAGGTCCTCGAAGAGATCGTCCACAGCGGCCTGCGAGGCAGGGGCGGGGCGGGCTATCCGACCGGCCTCAAGTGGAGGACCGTGGCCAAGGCCTCCAGCACTGAGGGAAAGTACGTGATTTGCAACGCTGACGAGGGCGACCCTGGCGCCTTCATGGACCGCAGCGTCCTCGAGAGCGTCCCCCAGCAAGTCCTCGAAGGCATGGCCATCGCCGGGTACGCCGTCGGCGCCAACCACGGCTACATCTACGTCCGGGCCGAGTACCCGCTCGCGGTCAAGAGGCTGCGACTGGCCATACGCCAGGCCGAGCGCGCCGGGATGCTCGGTGCCAGCATCGCGGAGACCGCCTTCGCGTTCGACGTCGACATCCGCATCGGCGCGGGCGCCTTTGTCTGTGGCGAGGAGACTGCCCTCATCGCTTCGGTGGAGGGTCGTCGCGGCACCCCGAGACCACGCCCGCCCTTCCCCGCCCAGTCCGGCCTGTGGGGACGGCCGACCCTGATCAACAACGTCGAGACGCTGGCGAGCGTCCCGGCCATTCTCCGCAACGGCGCAACCTGGTACAGGGACATCGGGACGCCTAAGAGCGCCGGCACGAAGGTGTTCGCTCTCGCCGGCCGAGTCGTCAACACCGGCCTCATCGAAGTGCCGATGGGTGTCACCTTGCGAGACATCGTCTTCGACATCGGGGGCGGCATCATCGGCGGGGCCAAGTTCAAGGCCGTGCAGACCGGCGGGCCGTCGGGCGGCTGCATTCCCGCCGAGGACCTGGACATGTCAGTCGACTACGAGTCCCTCGCCCAGGCCGGCTCCATCATGGGCTCCGGCGGCATGATCGTCATGGACGAGACCTCTTGCATGGTCGATGTAGCCAAGTACTTCATGGACTTCTGCCGGGACGAGTCGTGCGGGAAATGCATCCCCTGCCGGGTGGGCACGGTCCAGTTGTACAACCTGCTCGACAGGATCACCCGGGGCGAGGCGGAGTCGAAGGACCTGGTCACCTTGGAGCACCTGGCCGACATGGTGAAAAGCACGAGCCTGTGCGGGTTGGGTCAAAGTGCGCCCAACCCCATCTTCAGCACGCTTCGCTACTTCCGGGACGAGTACGTCTCCCATATCGAAGACCGCATCTGCCCGGCAGGAGTGTGCCCGATGACATCGGCGGTGACCTCGTGAGCGTAAGGACCCTCGTCATCGACGGCCTGGACGTGGCCGGCAACGACGATCAGACGATCCTCGAAGTCGCCCGGGAGAATTCCATCCCCATACCCACCCTTTGCCACCTCGACGGCATCTCCGACGTCGGTGCCTGCCGGCTTTGCGTGGTCGAGGTCGCCGGGTCCAACAAGCTCCTCGCCGCCTGCGTCACCACGGTCCAGGAGGGCATGTCGGTCATAACCAACTCGCCGAGGTTGCGCGAGTACCGTCGGATGACCATAGAGATGCTCTTCATGGAGCGCAACCACGTCTGCTCGGTGTGCGTGGCGAACAACCACTGCGAGCTGCAACGCCTGGCCAAACAGCTCGGCTTGACTCATTTCGACCTGCCACCGCTCCAGCCAATAGTCGAGGTAGATGCCAGCCACGAGCGCTTCGTCATCGACCACAATCGCTGCATCCTTTGCACCCGTTGCGTCAGGATATGTGACGAGATCGAGGGTGCCCATACATGGGACGTCCTCGACCGTGGTACCGGCTGCCGCGTCATTACCGACATGGGAACGCCCTGGGGCGAGTCGACTACCTGCACCAGCTGCGGAAAGTGCGTCCAGGTGTGCCCGACCGGTGCCCTGTTCGAGAAGGGCCGTTCCGTAGCCGAAGCCAAACCCAGGAGGAGATTCATTCCCTACCTCAGGGAGTTGGAGCAGGAGTCCAAATGACAAAGGCGAGCCTCGCGACTGTGTGGTTGGACGGCTGCTCCGGTTGCCACATGTCGTTTCTCGACATGGACGGGCGCCTGCTCGACATCGCGGGCAGAGCCAACCTCGTTTACAGCCCACTCGTGGACACCAAGGAGTTCCCTGACAATGTCGACGTGACGCTTGTCGAGGGTGCGGTAAGCAGTGAGGACGACCTGGAGAAGATCAAGATGGTCCGATCTCGCACCCGCATCCTCGTGTCCCTCGGCGACTGCGCGGTGACCTCGAATGTCCCCGGTCTCCGGAACCCTTACGGCCCCGCCCCGCTCCTGCAGCGTGCCTACATAGAGAATGTCACCATTAATCCGCAGCTGCCAGGGCCCCTCGTGCCGGCGTTGCTGGCCGAGTCGCGTCCTGTGCACAAGATCGTCGATGTAGACGTGTTCCTACCGGGCTGCCCGCCGTCGGCGGACCAGATCTTCTGGGTAGTCGATGAACTGCTCGCCGGTAGGATTCCCGATACCGCCACCATGTCGCGTTTTGGCACCTGAGCTCGGAGAGACAATGTCGGAGATCATTATCGACCCTGTGACGAGGATCGAAGGCCACTCCCGGATCAGTATCCAACTCGACGAGCAAGGGCAAGTGGTCGATGCCCACTTTCACGTCACACAGTTCCGGGGCTTCGAGAGGATCTGCCAAGGGCGCCCGTTCCACGAGATGCCGTCCCTCATGGCGCGCATCTGCGGTATCTGCCCGGTCAGCCACCTGATCGCATCGGCCAAGGCGTGCGAAGAGGTCATGGCCGTCTCGATCCCTCCTGTTGCGGTGAGGCTGCGCCGGGTGATGAACCTGGCCCAGATCGTGCAGTCGCACGCCCTCAGTTTCTTCCACCTGTCGTCACCCGACCTGCTCTTGGGCTTTGACGCCGACGCCGCCGGACGCAACTTCTTCGGCGTCGCCGAGGCCGCGCCTCAACTTGCACTCGACGGCGTGGCGATGCGGAAGTTCGGCCAGCAGATCATCGAACGGCTGGGCGGCAAGCGCGTCCACCCGGGATGGATCGTGCCTGGAGGAGTCAGCCGCCCGCTCGCGGCCGAGCAGCGCGACGAGATCCTGGCCGTAGTCCCCGATGCCCTGGAGCGGATCCGCAGGACGCTCGCCTGGTACAAGGCCAACGTGGCACGCTGGGTCGACGAGGCGTCTACGTTCGCCAATTTCCAGACCCTGTACATGGGCCTCGTGCACGAGAACGGCAACATCGGCTACTCCGATGGGGACATGCGAGTGGTCGATGGCAACGGGAGACTCCTGGCAGATCACCGTGACCCGAGGCCGTACTGGGACTACCTCGGTGAGTCCGTCGTACCGTGGTCGTACTTGAAGTCGACCTACTGGAAGGAGTTCGGCTACCCGGACGGGATCTACCGGGTCGGACCCCTGGCACGGTTGAACGTCGTCGACCGTCTCGGCACTCCCGAAGCCGACGACGAACTCCAGCTGTATCGCGACCGGCTGGGCCGTTACCCCGCCAGCTCGTTTTACTATCACCACGCCCGGCTGATCGAGATCCTCCACTGCATCCACTCGATCGCCGAGAACCTCTCCGACCCGGGGATTCTGGACGACCGCGTGAGAGCGGTGGCCGAGCCCAACCGCCCCGAAGGCGTCGGCGTGTCGGAGGCGCCCCGAGGCACCCTCCTGCACCACTACCGCGTCGACGAGAACGGATCTGTCCAGTGGGCCAATCTCATCATCGCCACCGGGCACAACAACATGGCCATGAACCGCGGCGTGCTCGAGGTCGCCCGCAAGTACGTCCGCGGGACCCAGATCCCCGAGGGCATGCTCAACCGCGTCGAAGCGGTCATCCGCTGTTTCGACCCGTGCTTGAGCTGCTCGACCCACGCCATTGGCGAGATGCCGCTCCAGGTGCAGCTGCTCGGCGCGGACGGGCAGGTCCTCGACGAGCTGGCTAGGTGAGCCTCGCCAACGACGTTCTCGTCATCGGCTACGGCAACCCGCTGCGCGGAGATGACGGGGCGGGCTGGCGGGCGGCGGAAATGCTGGCCGAGGACCCGCGCGCGGCCGGGGCCCGGGTGCTGGCCTGCCACCAGCTGACCCCGGAGCTGGCTGAAGACGTGAGCCGCGCCAGCCTTGTCGTGCTCGTCGATGCCTCAGAAGAGCCCGGGACCGCAGGTTCGGTGTCGACCCGCTCCCTGTCGGCGGGGTCGAAGTCCGACTCGGTGTTCTCTCATCATGTCGATCCGGCCCGACTTCTCGAGCTTTCCGCCAGTTTGTTCGGGCACTCACCCCCGGCGGTGCAGGTGAGCATCCGCGTCGCCGACCTCGACCCGGGAACCGAACTGTCTGCTCCCGTCGGCGCCGCCATGCCCGCGCTCGTCGACGCGGTGCTCGGCGCGATCGAACGACACCGGCAACCAAGTGCATGAGCTGTCGCTCGTCGCCGAGCTCGTCGAGGAGTGCTGCCGGCGCGCCGGCGGTGAGCAGATCTCGGTGGTCCGGGTGCGCTGCTTCTTGCCCGACATGGACGCAGAGTTGCAGCAAGCCTTCACGATGATGACCGCGGCGACACCTCTAGAGGGCGCCGTCCTCGAGGTCGAGACCGTCTCGTCCAGCGTCACGTGTCCCTGTGGGTACCTCGGGCCTGCCGAGGACGCGGTCGTGGGTCATCTCTTCATCTGCCCCGCCTGCGCCCGGGTGGTCACCATTCGGTCCCCGAGCCTGGAGTTGCTCGAGGTCCGGATGTGACAGTTGAGCCGAAAGTTCGCAAAGTGGCCCCACCGGCCACAGACCGAGCGAAAAGGCCCTATTAGCGGGTGCTCAAGGCCAGCGCCTCGTAGTTCTCGTAGAGCCTCGGCTCACCGTGTCGCTGCCGGGCGCGCTGCGCTGCCGGCCCGACCCGGGCCCAGGTGCCGTGGACCGACCACAGATCCAGCGCCAAGTCCTTGTCGAGGATCTGGTGCTTGACCAAAGTGCTCAAGGTTTCGCCGAATGCCAGCACGCAGCTCACTGCCGGATCGTCGATCGAAGCTAGTTCGGCGTCGAAATCGTCCGCGAAGACGGCTCGGCCGGCCTCGTCGAGGTTCATCTCCGTTCCCCATCGGACAAGCTGCATGATAAGGGCCGCGTCTTCGTAGGTAGCTGCCATGTGGTCCTCCCCCTTGGTTGCACGGCGCGACGTGGGTCATCTGAGATCCACGGCGCTGTGAGGTCATTGCTCGACCCGGAGCGTAGCTTCGGCGGGCTTGTCGTGCCTGAGGAACCACCAGTTGCCAAGGCACAACGTGCCGGGTCGTGGTCTCGGTGTCGGATCAGCCCTCCCTCGGGGCCAGACCGACCGGGCAGGAGACCCCGGTGCCGCCGAGGCCGCAGTATCCGTTCGGGTTCCGCTCCAGGTACTGCTGGTGGTAGTCCTCGGCGTAATAAAAGGGCCCAGCCGGCTGGATCTCGGTCGTGATCTGTCCGTAGCCCGCCGCGTCGAGCGCCTGCTGGTACTCGGCGCGGGACCGTTGTGCAGCCAGCTGCTGGGCGGGTGTCGTCGTGTAGATCGCGGATCGGTACTGAGTACCGGCATCGTTTCCTTGGCGCATGCCCTGGGTCGGGTCGTGGCTCTCCCAGAAGATCGAGAGCAGCCTCTCGTAGGAGGTCTTCGCCCCATCGAAGACCACGAGCACCGCTTCGGCGTGGCCGGTCCTGCCCGAGCAGACCTCCTCGTAGGTCGGGTTCGGCGTGTAGCCACCGCTGTAGCCGACTGCGGTCGTGTACACGCCGTCCAGGGCCCAGAACTTGCGCTCGGCGCCCCAAAAGCAGCCCATGGCGAATATCGCCCGCTCGAACCCGTCCGGGGACGGCGGGCGCAGAGGCGTCCCGAGCACGAGGTGGCGCTCAGGAACGATCATCGCTGCCTCCCTCCCCAAAAGCGCCTGGTCCGGCGCGACCAGCTGCAACTTGCTCTTGAACCAGCTCATGATTGCCCGGTATCTGATTGCCCGGTATCGATCCTGATCGACAACGAATTGATGCAGTAGCGCTGGCCTGTCGGACGCGGGCCGTCGTCGAAGACGTGCCCCAGGTGCGATCCGCAGGAGCGGCAGAGGACCTCGGTCCGCTCCATCCCGAAAGACCTGTCCCGGTGAAGCTCGACCGCGCCGGTCAGGGCGGGCTCGGTGAAGCTCGGCCAACCCGACCCGGAGTCGAACTTGGCGTCGGAGGAGAAGAGCCTGGCGCCACAACCGGCGCAGCAATAGGTGCCGTCGAGATGGCACTCGAGGTACTTTCCGCTGAAAGCGGGCTCGGTCCCAGCCTTGCGCAGGACACGGTACTGCTCAGGAGTCAGTCGGCTTCGCCACTCCTCCTCGGAGAGCGCAACCTCGCGTGGCGCCCCCTCGGTCGTGGCTGTCTTGGATTCTCGAGATCGGAACATGCTGACCAGTCTCGCCCGGTGGGCTCCCCGTTACACGCGCACCACATGGTGCGGCCCCCGCTGTCGGGGAGAGACCTCGGGACGCGCCCTCTACCTAGGACGTGCCCGAAGCCACGTCCTCGCGAAGCGCCCGCAGGCGCAAGGTCCACGACCCTGGCACGCCGGCACCGACGGGCCGGCCCTCGGCGACGGTCACGGGGACTATGCCGGCCACCGAGCTGGCAAGGAAGGCCTCGTCGGCGGCGAAGAGATCTCCGGGGGTCAGCCGCCCCTGGCGAACCGCGAGCCCGAGCCGGGGGGCGCCCGCGGAGATGACCCACTCCCGCGTCGTGCTGACGAGGATGCCGCAGTCGAGCGACGGCGTCGCGAGCCCCATTCCCTCGACCAGAAAGAGGCTGGCCGAGGTCGCCTCTGCCAGGTAGCCGTCTGTCGTAAGCAACAGGGCCTCGTCTGCGCCGTGCCGGTGAGCCTCGAGCCGAGCGTAGACGAGCTCGGCCCGGCTCGTCGTCTTCACCCTGGCCAGGGGATCGGCCGGGTCGCGCCGCACTTCGGAGATGTCCAGCCGGAGACCTCTCTTGAGCAGCTCCGGCGGAGGCGGGTCGACGGACCAGGCCTGCACGACCAGGTTCGCCGTGACTTCATCCGGCGGGAGCAGGGCGCGCCCATCGACGGACCCCCGGCTGGCGGTGACCCGGACCGCGACCTGCGAGCCGGTGCCGTGCAGCCCGTTGGCGGCACATACCATCGCTATGGCCTGGGCGAGGCATCTCTCGAGATCATCCGGGAGGGCGATCGCGAGCACCGCGGCCGAGGCCTTCAGCCGGCTCACGTGAACCGAAAGCTCGAGCACTCCTCCACCGACCACGCGCAGCGTCTCGAAGACCCCGTCCCCGAGCTGAAAGCTGCGGTCTGTGACGGTGAGCAAAGCCTTTTCCGTCGGCTCGAGCGTTCCGTTCATCCAGACGACTCGGGGCTCGCTCATGGCACCTTCGGACACCACGACCGGCCCGTCCCCTTGCCCGAGCGCACGCCGGCCGAGTCTCTCAACGGCCGCCGAACTGCTCGAGCCGCGGGTCGCGCACCTCGGCCCTGGCCGAGTCGGACGCGGCGTCAGTGAGCAGCGCCTGCGCTGCGGCCTCGGCCTCGAGCCGCGCCCGGTAGTGGGCGATCTCGCGAGCGACCGTGCCTTGGTCCCAGCCCAGCACGGGCGCCATCAGCCGGGCGACGCCGTCGGCCGCCAGCTGCCCGCGGTCGGGAGCCTCGAAGGCGATGTGCGTCCGGCGCGTCAGCACGTCGTCGACGTGGAGCGCGCCCTCATGCGCGACCGCGTAGCGGACCTCGGCAGCCAGATAACGATCGGCTCCCTCGAGAGGGGCGGCCAGGTGGGGGTCGAGAGCAACCAGGTCGAGCACCTCGGAGGCCAGCGTGCCGTAGCGGACAACGAGGTGGTGCAGCCGGCCGGGCCCGAGATCGGCGGCGCCCGGATGGCTCCTCAGACGGAGCTCGGCACCGGGCAGACCGACGGCGCCCAGGAGCGGGACCTCTGCCGTGCGGCTGGGACCGACCGCGAAGCGAAGGTCGCGAGCTGCCAGGTCGACGGCGTCGCGTGCCATGAGCCGGTAGGTCGTGTACTTGCCGCCGGCGACGCTCACCAACCCGGGAGCGCTGCGGCGCACGGCGTGCTTGCGGGACAGCTTCGCGGTCTCTTCGGCCGTGCCGCCGAGCAGCGGGCGCAGGCCGACGTAGACGGCGATGACGTCGTCGAAGCCAAGCGGGTCGCTCAGCACCTCGTTGACGTGCTCTAGCAGGTACTCGATGTCGGCATGGGTTGCCGCGGGATGATCGAGCCCGTAGTTCCAATCGGTGTCAGTGGTGCCGATGATCCAGCGGTCCTCCCAGGGCAGCACGAAAAGGACGCTCTTTTCCGTCCTCAGGATCAGCGCGTACTGCGAGTCGATCCTGTCCCTGGGCACGACGAGGTGGACGCCCTTGGACGGCCGGACGATCATCGGGTCCGCGACACCGGCCAGGCGCTCCGTCTCGGTGGTCCACACGCCCGTGGCGTTGATCACGGTGCTCGCGCGCACCTCGAGCTCGCCACCGGACTCGAGATCCTGGGCCCGCACCCCGGCGACGCGCCCGGCTTCGTGAAGGAAGTCGACCACGCCGGCGGCCGAGACGCACAGCGCTCCTTGAGCTGCAGCCGTTCGCGCCAGCACGAGAGAGAAACGAGCGTCGTCGACCTGGGCATCGAAGTAACGGATGCCGCCGGTCAGCGAGTCGGGTCGCAGGGCGGGCACCGCCTGCAGGCACGAACGGCGCGTCAGGTGCCGGTGGCGCGGCATGGCCGGGTGCAAGCCGGCGAGCGCGTCGTAGAGGAAGAGGCCGGAGCCCATGTAGAAACGGTCCCAAGCCCTGTGCTTGAGCGGGAAGAGGAAAGGCGTCGGATGGACCAGGTGCGGCGCGATCTTCTCGACCAGCAGGCTGCGCTCGTGCAGCGCCTCTCGCACGAGCTCGACGTCGAAGTTCTCGAGGTAGCGCAGCCCGCCGTGGATCAACTTGCTGGAACGGCTCGAAGTGCCGGCCGCGAAGTCACGCTTCTCGAGCAGCGCCACCGACAGGCCCCGGCTGGCGGCATCCAGTGCAACACCACAGCCGGTCACGCCCGCGCCCACGACGAGGACGTCGAACGTCTCGGACGCGCAGCGTTCCAAAGCCCGCGCCCGCACCTCAGGTCCGAGACGACCTTCCCCGTCCAACGCCATCAGATCCTCAACCTCCACTTGCGCCACGCGGGCGCGAGCTGTCCAGACGACGCTTGCTCAGGCGAAGCCGCGCATCTCTGCTCACACGTTAAGGCAGGCTCGAAGCGGAGGTGACGGAAAGGCGGGGCTAAGCCGTAGAGAAGCTTCCGGGCAGAAGGTCGCTGAGCGAGTCGATCAAGTAGTCGGGCTGAACGGGAGCGCCGAAAACGCTGTCGGCACTGGTCGCCCCGGTCAACACGAGAATGCCTGTCATGCCGAGTGAGCGGGCCATGGCCATGTCCGTAAGAAGGCGGTCCCCGACGACAGCGACGTCCTGCGCCGGCATCCCGAGCCGAGCGAGCAGTGCCCGCGCCATGTGCACGCTCGGCTTGCCCACCACGGCCTCCGCGCGGGCACCCGAGCAGGCCTCGACCGCCGCCAGCATGGCGGCGCAGTCGGGTATACCTCCTTCGGGCGTTGGGCAGTAAGGGTCCGGGTTGGTGGCGACGATCGCCGCACCGCCGTAACGCACGGCTTGGAAGGCCGCGTTCAGTTTCTCGTAGTTGAAGGTGCGATCGAAGGAGACGACCACGACCTGGGCCTGCGCGGGTGTGGTGGTCAGCGTGAAGCCCGCCGCGGACAGCTCGTCGACGGCCGACTGCTCGGCCACCGCGAGCAGGGTCGCTCGCGGATGCTCGCGCCCGAGGTAGTCAACGAGCGCGTCCACCGACGTCACGACATCCCCGCGAGCCGTCGGCACTCCCAGGCGCGTCAGCTTGTTCGCGTAGTCCGCTGCCGTCTCGAGCGGCTTGTTGGTCACATAGACGACACGCGAGCCCCTGTGGTGAAGCTCTCCGATCGTCTCGGCCGCGTGCGGAAGCAAGGAGTCACCTAGGTACACCGTGCCGTCGAGGTCGAACACGTACCCCGGGTAAGTACGGCTGGGCGCCGTCAGCGATCGGGCGTCACGACTGCTCACGGCGAACCTCCGGTGCTCACGGCCAACCTCCAGGCTGCTCGGGCTCGAACGCACCTGTCATGAAAGGGCCACTTTCTCCTGGTTCCGGAGACTCGAGGGGACTGCGGGGACGATTTGGTGCTAGATCTCGCTGGTCGCGCTCCCTGGGCCCGCCCGTTCAAGCTTGAAAGGGGCCCAGTCGGGGACGTGATAGTCGACCGAGTACACGATGGCACTTCCATGCTGGTCGAAGTCGACCTGTCTCATGCACAAAAGCGCCGTCCCCGACTTGACCTGCAGGAGACCCCGCAACTGCGCGCTCGCTCTGCAGGGAAGAAGCTCTGCTTCGCCGCGACGCACCGCCACCCCCCGCCGCTCGTGAAGCAGATGGTAAAGAGACTGCTCCTTCCCGGACACGAGATCGTCCAGGTCCGCCGTAGCAACCAGGTAATCGGGAAGCGAGTCGATCGAGAAGACGATCGGGCGATCGTCTGCCAGCCGGAGGCGTTCGATCCGCCACAGAGGATCTCCGGATGTGAGACCGAGCCGTTCGGCGAGCTCCGCATCGGCCGCGATGGGGACGACACGGCCGTGCCGGGTGGAGGGCTCGCAGCCGGCTGCACGGATCATGCTCGTGATGCCGAAGTTACGGTTGAGCGCCTCGTGGAGGGGGCGCTCACAGACGAACGTGCCTCGCCCGTGATGGCGCCGAATCGTCCCGCGTTCCTCCAGCAGCCGTAAAGCCTCGCGCAGGGTCGGACGGGAGACCGCCAGCTGCTCCGCAAGCTCTGCCTCCGAGGGCAGGCGACCACCGGGTCGGTACCTGCCGAGCTCGATCGCCTCCTCGAGCGCCTCGGCACACGACTGGGTCAGTGTCACCCGGTCGCGGCGAACCACCCTCAGTTCAGCCGCCGACCGCGCGGATTCGCGAGGCGCGGGGCTCACAGTTGGCGTTATACGGCAGAGCCGGTCAGCAATTCAAGTGGGCATCGCACGCATCAGAGCTTGCTCGCCGGGCGCGTGGCCATACGGCACGGGATGTCCGCATCCTCGTCGATGTAGTAACTCGCGCAGATGCGGTGATAACCGTCGGCGATCTCCAATGGTGCCTGCCTGCTCAGATCGCCCTGGACGAGGAGAACCGGCGACAGTTTCTCGTCCCTGGAGATCTTCCCAAGATCATTGGCAACATGTGGGTTCTCCTTGGGCAGCTGGGGCAGGCGGCTGGCGCGAAGGAGATCTTTGGCCTTCCAATGGCCGAGCTCCGCTGAACGCAGCTCCTCGACAACACGATCGACTGCATCTTGTGGCAGGACCAGTGAGAGGTAGCTCGCGGCGGCCGGATAGTCGTGGCCGTCCGGTTCCGGCTTCCAGTGCTCTTTCGCCGTCACGTGGTTTCCCCTTTCTGGCCGTTCTGATTGGTCTGATCGGTCTGGTCGGTCTGGTCGGTCGGGCCGGCCTGATCGGTCTGAGCGGTCTGGTCGGTCTGGTCGGTCTGGTCGGTGGGGCCGTTCTGGTCGATGGCCTCCTCGGCCTGACGCACGCGTCTCACCCACTCCTCCAGCCTCCCTTGCGCAGAGGCCGCCGCCTGCGGGTCGGCACCGGGGCCGCGGAGCACAAACGCCAGGAGCACGGCCGCGGCCGCCCCGACCAGGGGTCCCACCGAGTACACCCAGTAATGGTTGAACATCCCGAGCACGGCGTCGGGCCCGAAGCTCCTCGCCGGGTTCATCGACGCACCGGTGACCGGGCTGCCCCAGATGCCGGCGACGGTGATGTACCCGCCGACGGCCAGTGCCGAGAGTGGTCCGACCTGTTGCGCCCCCGAAGCCGTGCCGAGGATGACGGTCACGAGGCCAACGGTGAGGATCGCCTCCAGCAAGAACGCCTTGGGATCCGAGACCCGAGGTCCCGGCAGCGTCGCCCCGAGGAGTGCCAAGCGCCCGAACAGTGCCCGCAGGCAAAGGCAGGCGAGGGTGGCGCCGGCAAGCTGGGCGAGGATGTAGCCCGGCACACGTCGCCACGGGAACTCCTTTCGGAGCGCGAAGGCGATGCTGACGACGGGATTCAGGTGTGCCCCGGAGATCCCGCCCAGGGACAAGATGATCGCCATGACCATGAGCCCGGGAGACACCACCGCCAGGGCATGTGGCACCGACCCGGGAATGAACGTGTTGACCACCGTGGGCCCGGCTCCGGCAAGGGTGAGGGACAAGGTTCCCACGAGCTCGCACAAAAGCCGCCGCCACTCGTGGGAAAGGTTGTCGAACTCCGCCACCCAGGGCGGCTCGAACGCCAGCAGGGGGCGCAGGAAGGAAGGGGGCCGGTCCGCGCCGGTCCCGGTGACCTGAACCCGCCTGTTGCTTGTGTCCGTCATCGGTCCCAGGTTGCCAGAAAGAGTCCACGAGGCCGCGGACCTCTCCCGGCCCCTCAGTTCGCTGTCAGGACGCGGCCACGGCGGCTTCCTCGAGCGCCTGGTGCTCGAACTGGGTGCGGTACAGGTCGGAGTACACCCCAGACGCGGCGAGCAGTTCCTCGTGCCGGCCTCGCTCGACGATGCGGCCGTCGACGACTACGAGGATCTGGTCGGCACCGCGAACCGTCGAGAGCCTGTGGGCGATGACGATCGAGGTCCTGCCCTCGAGGGCTTTTTGCAGCGCCTGCTGCACCGCCACCTCGGACTCCGAGTCGAGATGCGCCGTGGCCTCGTCCAAGACGACCACATCGGGCGCTTTGAGGAGAAGACGGGCAAGGGCGACGCGCTGTTTCTCGCCGCCCGACAGGCGGTAACCGCGATCGCCGACGACGGTGTCGAGCCCGTCGGGCAACGACTCGATGAGGGACAGGATCTGCGCGCCGGCGAGGGCGTCGTGGATCTCTTCCCCTGTGGCGTCGGGCTTTGCATAGAGCAGGTTCGCCCGGATGGTCTCGTGGAAAAGGTGGGCGTCCTGGGTCACGACCCCAATCGAATCCCGCAGTGATGCGAAGGTCGCGTCACGCACGTCGACGCCGTTCAGACGGACCGCTCCGCTCCGCACGTCATAAAGGCGCGAGACGAGATGGCTGATCGTCGTCTTCCCCGCCCCCGAAGGCCCCACGAGCGCCACGAGCTGGCCCGGTTCGGCACAAAAGCTCACATCATGGAGGACCTGGGCGGACGGCGTCTGGTCCAAGACGGCGACCGACTCGAGCGAAGCGAGCGACACTTCCTCGGCCGTCGGGTAGCTGAAGTCGACGTGGTCGAATTCGACCGCAACAGGACCACGGGCGATGGCGACCGCGTTCGGTCGCTGCGCGATCAGCGGAGGGAGGTCGAGCACCTCGAAGACCCGGTCGAAAGAGACGAGTGCCGTCATCACGTCGACATTCACGTTCGACAGGGCCGTCAAAGGACCGTATAGGCGCGTCAGCAAGGCGGCGAGTGCCACGACGGTGCCGACCTTGAAGCTGCCGTTCACGGCAAGCACGCCGCCCCAGCCGTAGACCAGTGCCGTCGCGAGCGACGAGGTGAGGATGAGCGAAAGGAAAAAGACCCTGCCGTACATCGCCGTCTGCACACCGATGTCGCGCACGCGAGCCGCGCGGTCGGCGAACTCCTCGTGCTCTGTGTCCGGTCGGCCGAACAGCTTGACGAGCAGAGCGCCCGAGACGTTGAAGCGCTCCGTCATCGTGTTGTTCATCTGGGCGTTGAGGTTGTAGGCCTCCCGGGTCAGCTGCTGAAGCTTGCGGCCGATGCGGCGCGCCGGGAAGACGAACAGCGGGACCAGCAACAAGGCGACGACGGTGATCTGCCAGGAGAGGAACGCCATCACCGTGACTGTGAGAATGACAGTGATGAGGTTGCTCACGATCGACGAGAGGGTGTCGGTGAACGCCTGCTGGGCGCCGAGCACGTCGTTGTTCAACCTGGAGATGAGGGCGCCGGTCTGCGTGCGCGAGAAGAACGCCAGCGGCATTTCCTGGATGTGGCCGAAGACCTTCTCGCGCATGTCGTAGATCAGCCCCTCGCCGACGCGCGACGAGATGTATCGCTGAGCCAGAGACAACAAGGCATCGGCGAGGGCGAGGCCCGCCAGGAGAACCGCCAGCAGGACGATCAGGTGAACGTTGTGCTTGGCAATGCCCCCGTCGATGATCTGGCGATAGATCAGCGGGTTCCAGACCCCGATGAGCGCGTCGACGACGATCACGCCGAGGAACACGCCGAGGCTCCTGCGGTAGGGGGCGGCGAACCTCATGATCCTGCGCAGTGTGCCCGGTGGCAGCTTCTCTTTGGTCACCGAGCTGTCTTTCATGAGCGACCGCATCCCGATAGCACCGTGGCCCATGGGGCCTCCAGGTCCCATCGCCTCACCGCCCCCTTGTCACGTGCTCGTGGCTCGGCCGTGGACTGCTGGCGGCGCACTGGCCTTGTGGCTCACCGCAGGGACCGCAGAGGACCCGGAGCAGCCGCATCAGCTCGGCGCGCTCCGCCGGCGACAGCTTGTCGAAGGTGACTTCGGCCGTCCGCCGCCGTGCCTGCGCGATCCCATCGAGCAGGAGGGCGCCTAGGTCGGTGAGAGAAACCAGGATCGAACGGCGGTCATGCGGATCGATCGCTCTCGCGACCAGACGCGCCGCCTCGAGGTCGTCCACGACCGAGGTCGCCGTCCGCGGCACGACTTCGAGGGCGGCGGCGATGTCGGCCATCCGCACTGGGTGTCCCGCGGCCTCCAGGTGCCGGATGACCCGCGCTTGCGCTCCGGTCAACCCGATCGGGCCCAGCTCGGCCATCGAGCTGCGCTGCAGGCGCCGGGAGGTGCGCACGAGGAGCTCGGCGAGCTGAGCCGGGTCTTCGGGGCTCGGCGAGGAGTCGTTGGCCGCCTCGGGCCACTCGGCGGACGGGCCGCGACGTGCGGACGGTAGGCAATTAGTAGGCATACCTCAATATAACGGTAGCTCAGCGATTTCCTTCCCTCGCACCCTTGATGCCCGGCCTCGTGCCGAACCTCGGCGCGAAACCCTCCTGTGTCTGTACAGTCGCTTCACCCATCTCGGACCGGCCCAGAAAGGAAACTCTTCGATGCGTTGGAACCTTCCATCCGGACAGATGCCCGAGGCGTGGTTCAACGTCGTGCCGCACCTGCCAGAGCCCCTCCAGCCCGATCTTCATCCGGGCACGCGCGCGCCGGTCGGGCCTGAGGATCTTGCTCCGCTCTTCCCGATGGCGCTCATCGCTCAGGAGGTCACCTCCGAGCCTTGGGTCGACATTCCGGGAGAGGTCCTCGACGTGCTCCGGTTGTGGCGCCCGACACCGCTGGTACGTGCCCGGCGTCTCGAGAAGGCGCTCGGCACGCCGGCGAGGATCTACTACAAGGACGAGTCCCTGTCGCCCGCCGGCTCCCACAAGCCGAACACCGCCGTTCCCCAGGCGTTCTACAACAAGCAGGCCGGAATCGCGAGACTGGCGACCGAGACCGGCGCAGGCCAGTGGGGAAGCGCCCTTGCCTACGCCTGCGCGTTGTTCGGGCTCGAGTGCAAGGTGTACATGGTCCGCGCCTCGTACAACCAGAAGCCCTACCGCCGGATCATGATGGAGACCTGGGGCGGATCGGTGGTCCCCTCCCCTGTCGACGATCCGGACAGCCCCGGATCTCTGGGCTCGGCCATCTCCGACGCAGTGCGCGACGCGGTCTCGCGCGAGGACACGCACTACTCGCTCGGCTCGGTGCTCAACCACGTCCTCTTGCACCAGACCGTCATCGGACTCGAGGCCAAGGAACAGCTGGCCCTCGCCGGGGAGCACCTCCCCGACATCGTGATCGGCTCGTGCGGCGGCGGGTCGAACCTCGGCGGTATCTCGCTTCCCTTCGTACCCGAGCCCGAAGTCGGCCTCTTGGCCGTCGAGCCGTCCTCGTGCCCGACGCTGACGAAGGGGACCTTCGAGTACGACTTCGCCGACGTCGCCAAGATGACGCCTCTCCTGCCGATGTACACACTCGGCCACGAGTTCATCCCGCCGTCGATCCACGCCGGGGGCCTCCGCTACCACGGAGACGCGCCGATCATCTGCAATCTGGTGAAAAACGGCAGGATGGGAGCAGTCGCCTATCCCCAGGGCCAGGTCTTCGAAGCGGCCGTGCAGTTCGCCCGGATCCAGGGCACGATCCCGGCGCCGGAGACGGCGCATGCCATCCGGGCCGTGATCGACCAGGCGCTGGCGGCCAAGGAGGCCGGTCAGGAGAAGGTGATCCTGTTCTCCTACTCGGGTCACGGGCTGCTGGACCTGGCCGCTTACGACGACTACCTGCACGGGCGGCTCGACGAGGGCTGAGAAGCCGGCGGATTGTCGGACCGCCTCGCCGACGCTGCTCAGCGCGGCAGATCGGGGTCGAGCTGGTGAAGAAAGAGTGCGCATCTCTCCTCCTCGTCGGACTCGCCGATCGCTTCGGCGGCTCGGCGCAGGGCCTCGAGCGAGCGGAGGAAGCCCCTGTTGGTCTCGTGGCGCCAGCGCACATAGCCCGAGCCGCGCCAACCGGCGGCTCGCAGCGCGTCGAGGCCCCGGTGATATCCGACGCGGGCATAGGCGTAGGAGGCGACGTCGTCATCGGCGAGCTCGGCCAGCATGGCCCACGCCTCGAGGTGACGCGGGTGTGCGCGGGCGACGGCCTTGACCGCCTCGACGCCCGCCGCGCCCGGCACGGCGCTCGCCTCGGCAAGGGCGCGTGCCCACTCGTCAGGTGGAGCAGGCAGCACCGTCTCGGGGAGGCCGGGGCTGAAGTTGACTGCCGAGTCGTCTGTCATGGCTCCATACTCCCGCGGCGGGCCGCGATCGCGGAGCCGGCCGGCACCTATTAGCTTTCACGACATGCCGAAAGGTCCGTCGGACAAAGCCAGCTTCCCGACCCGGATCGTCCTCGGCGCCGTCGTGGCCCTGAGCGTTCTGCTCCTTGGGGGATGCGCAACTCAGGCCTCCGGCCGCGGCCTCTCGAGCCCTCCTGTCGGAACCCCGGCCAAGAGCACGTCCGCTTTTTCCACCTCGACCACGACGACCACGATGGCCTTGCGACAACCGACCGCCGCCAAGCCCGTCACGATCCTCGATGTCGGGGACTCCCTCGGCGAGGATCTCGGTATCGGGCTCGGCAGCACGCTGGGCACCGACCCTCTGGTACGTGTCGTGCAAGCGGCCTACGGCGACAGCGGGCTCGCCCGCCCCGACTTCTACGACTGGCCCGCTCATCTCGCCGCGGACCTTGCCGAGTACCACCCGCAAGTGGTGACGATCCTCATCGGGGGCAATGACTCGCAGAACTTCGACGTGAACGAAGAGCCGGTCGTCTTCGGCACGGCCGAGTGGCACACGATCTACTCCCAGCGCGTCGCCCTCATGATGAGCGAGACCTTGCAGGCAGGGGCGAAGATGGTCTGGGTCGGCCTGCCCATCATGTCGAACCCGGTGTTCTCCGCCTCGATGCAGACGCTTAACGCGATCTACGAGGCTCAAGCCGCGCGGCACCCTGGCGTCGAGTTCCTGTCGACCTGGTCCCTGTTCTCGAACGCCGAGGGTCAGTACAGCGCTTATCTCACCAACAGCTCAGGTCAAACCGTGCTCGCCCGCGACCCGGACGGCGTTCATATCGCGCCCCCAGGAGGCTGTGACATGGTCGCCGAGGCGGCGACGAACGAGATCGAGAAGATCTGGCACGTGCACCTGGGCGCATGAGCTGGGTGTGGGCCGGGAGCCGGCACCTGATCGCCAGCCCGCCGCCTGCCGGGGCGCGAGCCGGGGAGTGCCTCGGTGAGGCCTAGACGGAGGCCTTCTCCGGCCCCCTCTCGGGCTCGAGTGTCACCTTGAGCTCACCCAGGCGCTGTTTGACGCCGAGCTCGTGATGTCCCCGGCCCTGCCTCGTCACCCTCAGGTCGACCGCGGCGTCGCCGACGCGAAGGTTCTCGAGGTGAACCTCGGCCAGCCACTTCGGCAGGAACGGGTCAAGTGTCACCTGGGCCTCGGTGGCGTCGACGCTGAGACCTAGCAGGGTGGTGACGAGATGCACGACGGCACCCGAAGCCCAGGCCTGGGGGACGTTGGCACCGAGGTAAGGCACGGGAAAGCCGCCTTTGTCACGAGCCAGTCCGGCGAAGAGCTCCGGCAGCCGGTAGTCGGCGAAACACTGGGCTGCCTCGAAGATGCCCTGGGCCACGCGCCCGGCTTCGTCGTCGAGACCGTAGTGCCGGAAACCGGCCGCGGCGATGGCGTTGTCGTGCGGCCAGACCGTCCCCAGGTGGTAGGCGAAGGGATTGAAGGCGGTGTGCGACGAAGCCACGGTGCGTATCCCCCAGCCGGTGAACATGTCCGGCTCGAGCATTCGTCGCCCGACCTGGCGTGCCCGCCCGGGATCGACGGCCCGTGCCCAGAGGAGGTGGGCCGGGTTCGAGGTGACGCTCTCGATCGGGCGCTTGTCCCCGTCGAGACCGAGGTAGTAAGTGCCCTCGGCCTCCCACCAGAAGCGTTCCTCGATCATCTGGGCGAGCCGATCGGCCTCAGAGCGCAGCCGCCGGGCGCCGCTCTCGTCCGAGAGGGCTGATTCGAGGACGTCGGCCCAGGCACGTTTTGCGGCGACGACGTATCCCTGGTGCTCGCACAGCGCGATCGGCAGGGGCGCCTTTTCGCCCTTGGCATCGAGCACGGCGTCCTCGGCATCCTTCCAACCCTGGTTGTAGTAGCCGTGGCGCGAACGCGTGGCGTACTCCTGAAGGCCGTCGCCGTCAGAGTCGCCGTAACGGTCGATCCACTCGAGAGCCCGCTCGACGTTGGTACGGACGGAGTCGAGGGCGACTCGGTCCCCGTGCCACCGCCAAGCCTCGGCGGCCGTGAGCACGTACAAGGTGGTGGCGTCGTGGGTGCCGTAATAAGGCGTGTGTGGGATCAGCCTGAGCTGGGCCAGCTCACCGTGGCGGATCTCGTGCTCGATCTTGCCGGGCTGCATGTCGCGTTCGTCATCGGTCGCGTTTGCCTGCAAGGCGGCGAGCGCCCGCAACGTCGCCAGCGCGAAGCGCGGGGACAGCATGAGGGTCTGCAGTGACACGATGAGCGCGTCACGCCCGAACAGGGTCACGAACCAGGGCACTCCTGCCGCCGGCACCCAGGCGTCACCGTTGTCGCGAACTGGCGCGTCGGTGCCGACGTCTGAGCTGGGCGCCATCCGCAACGAGGACAGGTCCTCGACCGAACGCGAGATCGTGAGGTCCAGCAACGGGTCGGAGGTCGCGATCTTGGTGACATGAGCAACCCAGTCGTGATGGGCGGCTCCATGTGTCTCGGTGTCGTCGACGAGGGCGTGGCACAAAGAGGTGGGCCGGCGGCGCTCGGGCAACCTCGGCACCCACTTGAGGCAGGTGTGCCAACTGGCTCCGGGCGCGACCTGGAGCCGGAAGATCAACGATCCGTTGGCGAACTCGGCCGGCGAGTCGCACCGCTCGACGGCCAGCTCCAGTGCCCGAACGAACTCGCCGTTGCGGTAAGTCGTGACGAGGAGGGCCTCCTTCTCGTCCCAAGTGCTCTGCATGATGCCCCGGCGGCGGACGCCGAGCTCGCGCAGGTCGAACACGTCGGCGAAATCACACTCGACGTGCACCTCGAGATCGAGCTCGACCCCCGCCCGCGAGTAGTTGGTGACCTCGTAGTCCTCGTGCACCCCCCCGCCGACGGTGCGGTCTATGCGCAGATGCAGCGCGCTCGCCTCGATCTGACCCCAGGCGGTGACGAGGGTCGGGTTCGTGAACTCGAAGCGGGCCGAGTAGGGCTCGGTGCTGGCGCCCTTCAACAACACGGGAGCCAAGCCGCCGAGCAGCAGGTGATAGCCCGAGACGAGCCGCGTGTCCTTGACGATGTAGCCGCGCTCGGTCCCAGTCGGAATGGTGGCTTGGCGGTCACAGACGAGCACCTCGTCGTCGACATGCAATGTCAGCCCGTCGGGCGTGATTCCGAACTCCATTGGCTTCCGATCTTGCCCGAGGCGGGCCTCAGGCCGCGCTCTCCTTGACCAGGTGACCGAACCGAGGCGGTGTGAGCTCGCCGCTCAGCACACGCTCGAACAAGGCGACATGGGCGGCCACCATGGGTTGCAGGGAGAAACGGGTCTCCGCCGCCTGCCGGCACTGCGCCCGCTCGAGCTCGCCGACGCGCCGCAGCGCCTCCGCGAGATCTTCCTCCCCGCTGCGGAGATACCCGGTGACGCCTTCATCGACGAGCTCTGGCGCCGCTCCCCGCGGCGTTGCCACGACGGGCGTGCCCGATGCCAGCGCCTCGATCATCACCATGCCGAAAGGCTCGTTCCACTGCATGGGGTTGAGCAGGCAGAGAGCCGCCCCGAGCGCCTCGCATTTGGCGGCGCCGCCCACCTCGCCGATGAACTCGACGTCACCGCCCAAAAGGGGGCGCACGCGCTCGTTGAAGTAGTCGTACTCGGGCTGCTCATTGAGCTTCCCCGCAATCTTGAGGGGAACGCCCGCCTTGCGGGCGACGCGCACGGCCGTGTCCACGCCCTTGTCGGGGCTCATTCGCCCGAGGAAGAGGGCGTAGCCACCGCGGCCGGCGCCGAAGGGGTACTTGTCGAGGTCGAGACCGTGATGTATCACCGCGGCGACGGGGATGTCACCGGCGGTGGACGCCTGATGGTGCGAGATGGCGATGATCGGGACGCGATCGGCGATCGCCCGGTAGTAGTCATGAAGCTCGCCGTCGAAAGGCCCGTGGTTGGTGGTCACCACCGCCAGGTTCGGGAAGCGCTCCGCGTACACCGGTCCGACCAGGGTGTGGTCGTGCACGATGTCATAGCCGCTTACGGCCTCGTAGGCATGGATGACATGGTGCATCTCGGCCACAGCACCGCTCGGGCCGATGCCGCAAGCCTTTTCGAACGCCCAGGCCTTCGGGACCGGGCAGGTGCTGTCGCCGGTCGTGTACAACAAGACGTCGTGGCCCGAGGTCGCCAGGCCACGCGCCAGTCCGTCGAGGACCAGCTCGGTGCCACCGTAGGCCACGGGGGGAACTGCTACCCACGGCGGCGCCACGATCGCGATTCTCATCTCACTCCTCGTCAGTCGTTACCGCCCCACGAGCGCGAAAGGCCGGGCAAAAGGGCGATCCAGGTCGCGGTGCCGGCGCTGCCTGGCCACCGGAGCTCCGATGCGAGTCTACCTTGACCTGTCAGTTCCAACAGCGGACGCCCCCCCGATGTTCCAAGGAAGGCTCCGACCTCGATGGCGCTATTCGGGCGACGGCGCCCTCGCGTCGAGGGCCGCGAGGGCCAAGCCATCGGGCTCGCCGCCGCCGTCCCAGTCCTCGATGAATACCCCTGACGCGTTCCGGCGAAACACCGGGATGGCGCCGAGCGCGTGCACGAGATCCACCGTGTCGCCAAGCTCGCGGCGCCAGGTGGACGCCTCGGTGACAAGGGTGCCGATGGCGACAGGCTTCGCCCCGACCCGGTTGAGCAGGTTGAGTGCTGCCCGCATGGAGGCGCCCGTCGATATGACGTCGTCGACGAGCGCCACTCTCTTGCCCTTTACGACGTCGACTCTCGCGGCGTCGAACAAGAGGCGCTGCTGGGCACCGGTCGTGATGGACTTGACCGGCTCGGCGATGGCATCGCGCAGGTGCAGCTTCGGCGTCTTCTGCAAGATCAGATAGTCGTCGAGGCCCAGCGCCCGGGTCACCTCGATGGCGAGCGGGATGCCCATGGTCGCCACCGAGACGACGAGGTCGGGCTCATAGGGCTCCAGCTGCTCAGCAAGCTCTGTCGCCGCTCGCTCGACGAATCGAACACCGTGGTCCACAGTGATCAGCAGCGCTATCGCCAGCTCGTCGGTGATCGGGATCAGCGGCAGGTCGATCTCCTGGGAGCCGACTGTCGCGTGATATGTGCCTGCAGCTATGACCATGATCGCGATGCTCGCCCGTCCGGCGCAGAAGCGCAACTGGAGATCAAGCGGGAGCCGGATACGGCGGGTGCCAGATCAGGCGGGAGGCCCGAAGAGCCGGTCGCCGGCGTCGCCGAGGCCGGGCACGATGAAGCCCTGTTCGTTCAGCTCCTCGTCGACCGCCACGCAGGCCACCTTTACCGACGGGTGATGGGCGCAGAAGTGGTCAAGGCCCGGCCGCGAGGCGATCACGCACAGGGCGGTGATCTCCGTGGCACCCCGTTGCTTCACGAGATCACAGACCTTCACGAGCGATCCTCCCGTCGCCAGCATCGGGTCGCAGATGATCACGCGCCGACCGGACAGATCGCGGGGAAGCCTCTCCAGGTAGACGGTGGGGACCAGGGTCTCCTCGTCGCGACGCAACCCGACATGGGCGACCTCTGTCAACGGGAGCATCTCTTGGATGGCGGGGACCATTCCAAGCCCCGCCCGCAGTATCGGCACCAGGAGCACCATCTCGCTCACCCGCTGGCACACGACGTCGCGCGCCATCGGAGTATCCACCCGCTGCTCGGCCGTGCGAAGGTCCCGTAGAGCCTCGTAGGCGACGACAGCAGACAGCTCACCCATGACCGTCCGAAACGTGGCGTTGTCGGTCTCGACGGCCCTCAGGTACGACAGGCGGTGGGCGACGATCGGGTGGTCGACGACGAGCACGCGCTGGCCTCCTGCCGAGGGATGCCGGGCCGGCTCGGTGACGAGTCGGAGTCCCCTTCCCGAATGTGACATCTCCCGCAGGCTACCCGAGCGGCCCGGTGGCCGCCTCTCCGCAGGCTCGCCGAAGCGGCTCTGTGACCTTGCGGTCGAGCGCTCAGGAGGCAAGGTCCCTGAGGGCGACCTCAACGGCACGATGAAAAGTCGGGTAGGCGTAGATCATCGTGGAGAGCGCTGCGATCGGGACGCAGGCATGAACCGCGAGCGTGAGCATCGAGAGCACTTCGCCGCCGCAGGGCCCGGCCGAAGTCGCCCCGACGAGCACACCGCGCTCCGCATCCTCGACCAGCTTTATGAACCCCGCATTGTCGACTTTTTGGATCCATCCCCGAGCCGATGAAGGCAGCTCCGCGTGCCCGGTTCTCACGTTGATCCCGGCCGCCCGCGCCGTCGCCTCGCTGTGCCCCACGGACCCGATCTCGGGATCGGTGAAGGTCACCCGCGGAAGGGCCCGGTAGTCGGCGGGGGCGGTGGGCAGGCCCAAGATGTCGGCCAGCACGATCTCGGCCTGGTACATCGACACGTGGGTGAAGGCGCCCTCACCGGTGACGTCGCCGACGGCCCAGAGCCCCGGCGCAGCGCGGCACATGCCGTCGACACGGATCGAGCGCGCCGTCTCGTCGAGGCCGACCGATCCCACCCCGATCGAGGCGAGATCGGCCCGGCGCCCCGTGGCGACGAGGAGACGCGCCCCCTCCAGCCATTCGTCTGTGGCGAGCTGCACGGTGATCCCGGGACCGCCGTCGCGCACGGAGCTCACCTCGGCCCGGGTCAAGATGCGCAGACCCTCGGCCTCTAGCACCTCTTTGAGCAGCCGGCCGGATTCGGGCTCCTCCAGCGGGAGCAGGTTGGGGGCCGCCTCCACGATGGTGACAGCACTCCCGAAGCGGGCGAAGACCTGCCCGAGCTCTACCCCGATCGCCCCGCCCCCGAGAACGAGGAGAGACGACGGCACCCCGGTCGCCTCGATGGCGTCGCGGTTGGTCCAGTAGGCCACGTCCCCGAGTCCCGGGATCGGGGGCGCCCAGGGCTGGGTCCCGGTGTTGACCACGATCCCGCGCGTCGCCTCGAATTCCTTCTCGCCCACCGAGACCCGTCCCGGACCGGCCAGGCGGCCCCACCCTCTCACGAAGCGGCCGCCTTTGGACTCGAAGCGCTCGACCGCCACGCGATCGTCCCAGTCGTCGGTGGCCTCGGTCCGGATCCGCTTGGCGACCGGCGCCCAGTCCGCATTCACCGTCACTGTCCCGGCGATCCCGGGCACCCGGCGCGCATCGGCGAGGAGGTCCGCGGCGCGGAGCATCATCTTGGAAGGGACACAGCCCCAATACGGGCACTCACCCCCGAGGAGCCGGGCCTCGATGCCCACGACGTCGAGGCCCTCCTCCGCGAGCCGGCCGGCAACGTGCTCACCACCTGGGCCCATCCCGAGGACGATCACGTCCGCATGCTCGACCATGCCCGATCGTAACCTGAAGCCTTCGGCGCAGGTCGGGTCGCTTAAACTGCCGCCCCACGATGAGGATCACGGCCACCGGGCACGCCGGCTTGTTTCTCGACACGGCGATGGGAAGCGTCCTCTGCGACCCATGGCGCACCCCGGCCTACTTCGCCTCGTGGTTCGTGTTCCCGGACAACAGCGACGTCGCTTTCGAGGAGTTCAAGCCCGATTTCCTCTACGTCTCGCACCTGCATCGGGACCACTTCGATCCTGAGCTGCTCGCCCGGAGCGTGCCTAAGTCCACGACGGTCCTCCTCCCGGAGTTCCCCACCGACGAGCTGCGCTCTGCCTTGAGCGATCTCGGCTTCCGCTCGTTTGTCCAGACACGGAACGGCGAGCCGATCGAGCTCGGCGGTCTCCGGGTGATGATCACGGCCATGGTCTCGCCGAGCGACGGCCCCATCGGCGACTCGGCCCTGTCGCTCGACGACGGCGAGGTGCGGGTGCTCGACCAGAACGACGCCCGACCCCGGGACCCTGCCCAGCTCAACGCCTTTGGCGCCTACGACGGGCACTTCCTGCAGTTCTCCGGCGCCATCTGGTGGCCCGTGGTCTACGACCTGCCGGAAGCGAACAAGACCGAGTTCGCCAAACGTAAGCGACTGAACGGGATGGAGCGGGCACGCCGCTTCGTCGACGCCGTCGGCGCCCGTTACGTCTTCCCGACGGCGGGACCGCCCTGCTTCCTCGACGACGACCTGTTCGAGCACAACGACTTCGCGAACAGCCCCGACAACATCTTCCCGGACCAGAGAGCGTTTCTTGCCTACCTGGCCGACGGCGGCCTCGACAACGGGCGGCTCCTGGCCCCGGGCAGCACCGCCGCCATCGGCCCCACGGGCTGCGAGATCTCCCACGCCTTGGTGGAGGCCGACCTGCGGTCGATCTTCACCGACAAGCGCACCTACCTCGAGGCTTACGCGGCCCGGCAACGACCGGTCCTCGAACACGAGCGGCTTTCTCGGCCCCGCTACGAGGGTGACCTGCTGGCGGCGCTCAGGGACTGGTGGGAGCCGTTGCTGGCGCTGGCAGATCACATCTGCGAGGGTGTCGGCGCCCCGGTGCTCTTGGACCTCGGCGACACGCAGATCCTCGTCGACTTCCAGGCGCGAGAAGTGCGCGACTGGGCCGGCGAGGCGTGCCGCTACCGGTTCAGCCTCGACCGGCGCCTTGTCGAGGCACTCGTGGCTGAGCACGAGATCGACTGGGTGAACAGCCTGTTCCTCTCGATGAGGTTCCGCGCCAGGAGACGGGGTCAGTACAACGAGTACGTCTTCGCCTTCTTCAAGTGCCTTTCCCCCGAGCGCATCTCCTACGCAGAGGGTTGGTACGCCGAGAAGTCGAGCAGGGAAGACCTGGTGAGGCTCGGCGACCACATGGTCCAGCGTCGCTGCCCCCACCTGAAAGCAGACCTCTCGCGCTTCGGCACGGTCTGCGACGGGGTGCTCGAGTGCGCCATGCACGGATGGCGCTTCGAGCTCGCCAGTGGTCGCTGCCTGACGGCCGAGGGCCACGAGATCGTGGCCGTGCCGATCGAGGCGTCAGGCTGAGGCGAGCTTCTCGCTGACAGGCTCCTCGCGAAACTTCCGTTTCTTCGTTGCGGGCGTTCCCGAACCGGGGTGCTTGTCGAGCCAGATCGTGAGCTCCTCCGGGGGCACGGGCCTGCTCAGGTAGTAGCCCTGAGCGAGATCACAGCCCAACTCCGCCAGGCGTTCCATGACGGCGCGCTTTTCCACTCCTTCGGCCACCACCTCCAGGCCGAGGTTGTGGGCGAGCTCGATCGTCGCGCGGACGATGGCCTCGTCCTGTTCGCGGGCGATCGCGGCCGACACGAACGACCGGTCGATCTTGATCTCGTCGATGGGCAGCCGCTGCAAAGCAGCCAGCGAGCAGTAGCCGGTCCCGAAATCGTCGAGCGAGAGGCGCAGCCCCATGGCGCCGAGGCGCTCGAGCACGTCCTCGGTCCTGGCAGGGTCGGCCGAGACGGCGCTCTCGGTGACCTCGAGCTTGAGCATCGCCGCGGGCATGCGCCACTTGCCGAGCAGCGCCGCGATCTCGCCGGGTAAGGCGGGATCGGTCACGTCCCGCATGGAGAGGTTGACCGCGATCGGCAAGTGGCGCCCCTCTTCCGCCCAGGCTCGCCACTGCCGGGCCGCCTCCTCGAGGACAGATCGGGTGAGCGCCCTGATGAGGCTCGTCTCGCGGGCGACAGGGATGAACTCCTCCGGCATCACAAGGCCCCGGACGGGGTCCTGCCAACGCACGAGAGCCTCGACTCCGACGACCCGACCACCTCGCACGGCGACCTTCGGCTGGTAGTGCAAAACGAGCTCGTGCTCGTCGATCGCCCGCCGCAACTCACCCAGCAAGGCAAGGCGTGTCGCGGCGCGCGTGTCAACCGAGGCGTCGTAGAAGGCGTAGGCGAGCGTGCTGTCCTTGGCGACGTACACGGCCGTGTCCGCGCAACTGAGGAGAGCGTCGGCGTCGAGGCCGTCGCGCGGCCAGCAGGCGATACCGATGCTCACCTCGACATTCAGAGCCAGTCCCTCGAGATCGATCGTCGGCTCCATCGCCCCGCGGACCCGATGCACGACCTCGAGCGCCTGGGGCCGGCCTGCCCCGGGCACGAGGACGGCGAACTCGTCGCGGCCAAGCCTTGCAATCGAGTCACCCTCCCGCAGCACGGTCTTGAGCCGGTGCCCGACCTCTTGCAGCAACCGGTCGCCGGTCTCACGGCCGAGCGTGTCGTTGACCTCTTTGAACCGGTCCAGGTTCATCACGAGCACGGCCAGCTCGGCGTCGCTGTCGGGCGCCTCGGAGATGGCACGGGCGAGGTTCTCGCGGAAAAGGACCCGGTTCGGGAGCCCGGTCAGCCAGTCGTGCAGCGTCTGACGGCGAATTTGGCGTTCGAAGAGATCGCGCGACCCCTTCGCCGCCTTCTGCCGCGTGACGTCCAAGATGATGCCGGCCGTCCATTCCGGCCTGCCGTCAGGGCCGAACACCGGCCGCCCATGCTCGGCAACCCATCGCTGCTCCCCGTTCAGGTGGAGCACCCGGTACTCGAGCGAGTACCCGGAGCCTCGCTCGAGGGCATCGCTGACCTCGGCGACCACGTAGGGCAGGTCGTCGGGATGAACGATCGAGTCGTAGCTGCGCACCTTGTTCTCGATGAAGTCGCTCGCCGGGTACCCGACGAGGTCTTCGATCTGGCCGCTCAGGAACTGGATCGTGCCGATCGCGTCACACGCGCAGCGGTAGACGGCGGCGGGGATGTTGGCGACGGTCGAGCGGAGACGCTCCTCGGCGTCACCTGGGCGCGCCTCTGTCTCTTCTCGCGGCGAGACGTCGAGGCAGTGCCCGTAAAGCGTCGCCCTCCCCGCGGCGTCCACGACCGGCACTGCGTAGTCGTATATCCACAGTACGGTCCCGTCCTGGCCGACCATCCGGTACTCGCTCACGAGCGGCTCGCCCCTGGCTGCGGCGTCCCGGTGCTCGGCGAGGACCCGGTCCCGGTCGTCTGGATGCAGCAGCCTGGCGAAGCCCCCAGGCTCGTCGGCGACGGTGTCGGGCGGGGTCCCCAGGATGTCGGCGGCGCGGGTGCCGAGCTCGGTGACGATGACCGGGAGCCCCTGGGCCGCGCGGTAGGAGAGCACGAAGAACTCCTCGAAGACCGACCACGCCTCGATGGCGTCGTCGACCGCCGCCACCCTGGAGATCGGCGGTTCGGACTGAGGGTCGGACGCCATTGGACTACTCATTCTCCGCCCTCACGACTCTAAACATCGGCCCGCAGCTGGCCAGACTTGAGATCGACCCCAGCTCTGGACCATCGACGGAACGCTACGGGTGTCTGGCCGGCGGCTCACAGGTAAGGCGTGCGACCACCGTCTCCGATCGCGGCCTGCGAGTCCTTGGACGGCCCAACGCCTCGCATCTGCTCCAGCTGGCGCTGGGTGGCCGCCTGCTGGACGAAAAGGGTTGCCTGGATGCCCTGGAAGAGCCCCGTGAGCCACCCGACCAGCTGGCCCTGGGCAACCCGGAGCTCCGCATCGGTGGGCGCGCCGTCGTCGAAGGGAATCGCGAGGCGATCGAGCTCCTGGGCGAGCTCGGGAGACAGCGTGCTCTCGAGCTGGCGAATCGACTCGGCGTAGATCTCCTTCATCCGCGTGCGACTCGCCTCGTCGAGTGGGGCCATTCGCACCTCCTCGAGGAGCTGCTTGGCCATCGACGCGATCCTCATGAGCTTGGCGGGTTGCGCGATGAACTCTTCTTCCTCGTACGCGCCCGGCTGGGAGATCTCGATCGGCACGAGAGGTCGCGAGTCGGTGCCTGCCTCCTCACCCTCGGCTGGGTTCTCGGAGACGGCTGGGGTGGTGGCGGCGGCTGGATTGTCGGGAACCGCGGGAACCGCGGGATCGTCGTTCATGGACCAATTCTGCCCCAAGCCGGCTGTCGCATGTGTCGGCGCAGCGGGATCGGAGACAGGCCCGGATCGATGCCTGAGCGGCCCAGGAGAGTCCGAGTCCGATGGCCTTGCCCTCAGCGCCACAGGTGATCGAGATCGACCGAGATGGGCCGGCGCGCGACCGCAGCGGCCCTTGCCGGCGGACGAGGTGGTGTCTGCTCTTGGATGTCGAGGACCGAAAGCACTTCGTCTTCGAGGAACCTGCTCGCCGGGGCGAGGCAGTGCCGGTCGTTGCGGGCCCGGCGGTGATACGGCATGCGAAGGGGTGTGTACAGCGTGAGCCGGTCCCGGGCCCGGGTCGTGGCGACGTAAAAAAGCCTTCGTTCCTCAGCCAGTCCCGCCTCCGAACCGAGCGCCATGTCCGAGGGGAAGGCGCCGTCCACGAGATGGGGGAGGTGCACCGAGGCCCACTCGAGGCCTTTGGCGGAATGAACCGTGGATATCACCACGAAGTCCTCGTCGAGGTGGGGCGGCCCGGCGAGGTCTCCTGTCGACATAGGCGGATCAAGCGTTATCTCGGCGAGCCATGCGGACAGATCGTCCATGGCACAAGCCGCGGCGGACAGGCGGTCCAGGTCGTCGACCCTGGCTTGGCCTTCGCTGTAGCGGCTGAGGACGAGCGGGCGGAGGAGCCGGAAGATGGCCGTCACCCGTCCGGGAACGCCTACCTGCCTGCGGGCGGCGTCGAGGCCCTCCAGCGTCTTGGTGAGCGCGACACGCGATCTTGCCGGCGTCGCGGCCACCGCCTCGGCCCATTCGTGCGCGCTCGTGCCGGCCTGAGGCGCGACAAGCCCCAGCAGCATTCGGCCCCGTGCGGGGCCAATGCCGTCGTGCAGGCGCAAGAGGCGGAACCACGCGAGCTCATCCGCCGGGTTGTCGAGCAGGCGGACCGCGGCGGCGAAGTCTTTCACGTGTGCTGCCTCCACGAAGCGGAGGCCTCCGTACTTGCGGTATGGGACGCGGCGAGCGGTGAGCTCGAGCTCGATGAGATCGCTGTGGTGAGCGGCGCGCACGAGCACGGCCTGGTCACACAGCCGCATACCCTCCTCATGGGCATCGAGGATGCCGTCGACGACGGCACGGGCCTCACTCGGAGCGTCATGGCAGCGAACAAGGACCGGGCGGCGACCCCCTGGTCTCTCTCCCTGCAGCACCAGGCGAAGGCCCGCCTCCGACGGCCGGAGGAGATTCGCCAGGTGCAAGATCGGCTGCACGGAGCGAAAATTGCGCTCGAGCGCGATGACCGTCGCCCCCGGCAGCGAGCTCGCCAGCTCGTGCAAGTAGCTCGCGTCAGCGCCCCGGAAACCGTAGATGGCTTGCGCATCGTCACCCACAACCGTCAGCCCGCGCCCGTCGGGGCGAAGGGCACGCACGATCTCGACCTGCAAGGCGTTCACGTCCTGGTACTCGTCGACTAGCACGTGATCGAACATCTCGATTATCCGGGGCCCGAGCCGATCGTCGGCCAGGGCCGCTCGCCACAAGAGCAACAGGTCGTCGAAATCGACCTGACCCTTTTCCCGCTTGCGGGCGACGTAGGCCTTGAACAGGGCGGCAATGGCCTCAGCATGGGGCTCGCACCAGGGAAAGTCCGTCGCCAGCACCTCAGAGAGGCGGTGCCGGGTGTTCACACACCTCGAGTACACCTCGACCATCGTGGCCGAGCGCGGCACCCGGACATCTGTCGTCTCGAGGCCCGGCTCGTCTCTCAGCAGATCCATCACGTCGGCGGCGTCGGCTGGATCGAGAAGAGAGAAGCCCGGTTGCAGCCCCAGCACCTCCGCGTATCCGGCGATGAACTGGTGCGCAACGGCGTGGAACGTGCCCCCGCGAAGCCGCCTCCCCCATTCCCGGTGACCGCTCAAGGCGGCCGCCCGGGCGAGCATGTCGTCTGCCGCCCGCCGTGTGAAGGTGAGCAGCAGGATCCTCTCCGGTGGCACCCCGCGCTCGAGAAATCGTGCCACGCGCGCCGTGAGCGTGCGCGTCTTGCCTGTGCCCGCACCGGCAACGATCACGAGCGGACCGTCGCCATGGACCACCGCGGCCAGTTGAGCCTCGTCCAAATTGGCATCCCAGCCCGCTTCGTCGTACATATGTTCGATGTTATCGCCGCCTCGGCCTCGAGAGGGGGAAAGCCACCTCCAAAGCGGTGCGGGCCAGTACCGTCACATGGGTGGCGCCAGTGCTCAAGACCAGGTTGCGAAGGTGATGTCCTCAAGGACGGCGCCGAATTGCCGATAACTTTTCTCGTGGCCTCACAAGACCGCTACGAGGAACGCGCTTTCGCGCGATCGAAGGTCGCCCCCGAACCAGCGGACTCACAAGGCCCGCAGGGCGGCGCCGTGGCCACCGCCTCACCAGTGGGCAGCTCCCAACTCAGGCCCGCACCCGCGCCACCTCCGCTCAGTGCGAGGATAGGGGTACCGGTACTCGACACCCTGCTCGCCGTGGGCACCGTTGCCCTCCTCGTCTGGGGGCCGGTCGGAGTCGAGGCGCCATATCGGAGCCTCATAGCTCAGCCCGTTGTCGCCCTGTTGCTGACCGTTACCTTCGCGGCCGTGATGCTCGGGCCTATCACGGTCCACTACCGAGGCCAGACCTACTTTTTCGTCTTGAGCGAGGTGCCGGTGCTGCTCGGGCTGGTGATAGCGGCACCTGTGGTCCTCGTCATCTGCCGCGTGCTCGGGGAGGCATTCGCTCTCGGGGTCATCCGACGACAATCTCCGAGCAAGCTTGCCTTCAACCTGGCATCCCACGCGATCGCCTGCGTGGTCGCGATCATCGTCTACAGGGCGCTCCTCGGAAAGTTCATCCTTTCCCACGGACCGCGCGTCGCCGTGCTCCCCATCGGCTGGACGGCCGGCGCCGTCGCTCTCTGCGCGGCATTCCTGGTCTGTCACGTGGCGGTCACCATCGTCGTACGACTGAACGGGCATCCCCAGCAGCGCAAGTACGGCTTCGAGTTCACCACTGTGGCTCTGATGCTCATATCGAGCATCGCGCTTGCCCTGGTGGTGCTCGACGCTGCCTGGTGGGACACGTGGGCGGTCCTCCCACTCGTGACTGTCGGTGCCCTCATCGTGTTCGCCTACCGCGGATACCTCCGACTCACGAATCGTTTCGGCGCCCTTCAGCAGTTGTACGACTTCAGCAAATTGGTAGGAGGCCCCTATCTCGAGACGGCGGGCACCGCATGGGCAGTCCTGGAGCAAGTGCAGTCGGTGATGCGGTCCAACCGGGCGGAGCTGGTCATCGTCGACGACTGGCCTTCAGTGCGACACGTCGCGTTGAATGGGGACGCCCGCTCGACGGTGCAACGGACGATCGTTGACACCTCGTCGGCGATCGCGAACGCCATCACCAAGCGACAGGCCAGCTTGCTGGTCGGCACTACCGGGAACCACAAGCGCGATCCGGACGTCGACCCTCTCCTCGGCGACTTCCGTGGCGCCATGGTCGTGCCCCTCGCCAGCGGAGAGCGCACCCTCGGCGCCCTCGTCGCCCTCGACCGCGACGAGGGCTTCGCCCCCTTCGACGACGATGACCTGAGGCTCTTCGAGGCGCTGGCCGCGCATGCGAGCACGACCATGGAGCGGGCGCAGCTCGTCGAGGAGCTCCGTCTCGAGGCCGAGAGCAAGTGGTACCAGGCGACCCACGACCTGCTGACTGGGCTCCCCAACCGGACCCTGTTTCTTGACCGCGCCACGTCCGCGCTCGCCGAAACGGGCAGGGCAGCTGTCGCGTTGTTGGACCTCGACCGGTTCAAGGAGGTCAATGACACCCTTGGCCATGGCACCGGCGACCGGCTTCTCTGCGAGGTCGCCGAGACCCTGGTACGTACCGGTAGCGGTCGGGCCACGGTCGCCCGGCTCGGCGGCGACGAGTTCGCCCTCGTCGTGCCCGACATCATCGGGCCTGAAGAGGCCACAGGAATAGTGCGTGACCTTCTCGCAGCGATCTCCAAGCCGATGAACATCGATGGGGTCATGCTCGCCATCACCGCCACAGCAGGAATCGCTCTCGCTCCCGCGCACGGAGACAACGTCGCGACCCTCCTGCAGAGGGCCGACATTGCGATGTACCACGGCAAGGCCAAGCGCTCGGGCATCGAGCTGTACTCGCCCGCGCACGATCAGAGCATGCAGCGAAAGCTCCTCCTCGGCGGCCATCTGGCCGAAGCGCTCGCGAGTGGCCAACAGCTGAGCGTGATGTACCAGCCGATCGCCGGGCTGGTCTCGGGCGAGGTGATCCGTGTCGAGGCGCTCGCGCGCTGGTTCCATCCCGTGCACGGCCAGGTCCCGGCAGACGAGTTCATCCAGATCGCCGAACAGATGGGGCTCATCGGCCAGATCACCGACTTCGTGCTCAACGAAGCCTGCAAGCAGGCGGCCCAGTGGCGGCGCGACGGGCTCGAGATCGGGCTCGCTGTCAACCTGTCCGGGCGCGATCTGTCGAACCGCTCTCTCGTCCGCAACATCACCGCCCACCTCGGGGCCAACGGGCTCCCGGCGAGCGCCCTCTCGCTCGAGATCACCGAGACAGAGGTCATGGCCGACATCGCCGAGGCGAGCGACGTGCTCGGCCAGCTCTCCGAGCTCGGGGTGCGGATCGCCGTCGACGACTACGGCACCGGCTATTCGTCGCTCGCCTACCTGCACCGCCTGCCCGTCAACGAATTGAAGCTGGACCGGTCCTTCGTCGCCAATGTCGCCGCCGATCAGAGCAACTCGATCATCGTCCGTTCCTCGATCGCCATGGCACATTCGCTGGGCCTGACCGTCGTCGCCGAGGGGGCCGAGGACGAGGTCACCTGTGCCATCCTCGCCGAAGCAGGTTGCGACGCGGTCCAGGGCTACTACTTCTCACCGCCGTTGGGACGTGAGGACCTGCTCCGCTGGTTCGCCACGCATCCCCGCCTCAAGTTCTCCCGCGAGATCCCTTCGACGAGGCCACTTCGCATCATCCCCGGGCGGCTGGAAGACGGGCCAGAAGCCGAGCTAGAAAAAGGATCCCAGCTCAGGGGCTAAGTCTTTCGCTCGACCGGGTCGATCGCGGCCTAGTCACGTTGCACGCCTGAAACTGCCCAGCTCGTCTTGGGCTAGCTGTTGACAACGTGAGTAGTGTTGCCATTGTACTGCACCCCACTGACCTGGGATGATCTTGGACGCGGGGGAATCGAGGGCACCGGTAGCTCGGTGTTGCGCCCTCGTCTCCCCCGACCGTGGTCCCCTGTCTGGAAGGGAGGTGGTCGAGATGGTTCGTGACGTCGGTTGGGGTTGAGTCACGCGGCTTTGACCGCTTGAACTCACAGTGGGACCCGCTGTTGCTGACGTGACGGCTCTTCCCATTTGTTATCGGAGCGGCAGGTGGAATCCTTTAGCAGTATGAGGCTTTCCGCCTGCCGTTCTCCGTGTCAGGGTGGGGAAGGGCCTCGGTCTCCTGCGAGGCCCGTCGCGGACCTCGGAGCTCGACTTCGGCCCGAGTATCGCCAACACCGGTGTCGATTCCGCGCCATGATGTGAGGCACTGTGATCTCCGGGCAGGACGGCTACGAGATCGGGGTTGCACCCAGAGGTGCCCGGTCGCTCGGGCGACGGTTCCGCTATCTCTGGGCGAGCTTTGTCGTAGCCAGCCTCGGTGACGGCTTCGGCTACGGAGCCATGCCGCTCCTCGCCCTCTTCGTGGACCCGCATCCCCTCCCGGTGTCCGGAGTGGCGGCCGCCGACTCGTTGCCATGGCTCGTGCTCGCGCTTCCTGCCGGCGCGCTCGCCGACCGCTACGAGCGAGGGCGGCTCATGGCGGTGACAAACATAGGGCGCGCGCTCGTCCTGGCCTCGCTGGCAGTCCTGGTCGCCACCCACCACATCGACTACTTGCTGCTCGTGATCCTCGTGTTCACGAACGGCGGGGCGCGAGCGATCTACTACTCGGCCTCGCAGGCGACCGTGCCGGAGCTGGTCGAACCCCGGGCTTTCTCACGCGCCAATGGGATCTTGACCGGGACCGAGGCAGCCACCGAACACCTCGGCGGACCGATCCTCGGAACACTGGCCTTCGTTGCGGCCAAGGCCCTCCCCTTTGTCGCCGACGCGGCAACAGTCGGGCTTTCCGGCTTGTCCCTGCTGGGCTTTCGCACCGAGCGGCTGAAGCGCCCGGTCGCTCACGGCTCGATCCTGGACGGTGCCCGGCAGCTCATGAAGGACCGCTCGCTGAGACTCCTCGTGATCCTGCTCGCGGCACTGTCCGGCCTACAGGGGCTGGTGACGGGCGTGCTCGTGATCATCGCCACGGTCGACTGGGGAGTGTCAAAAGGCCTGTACGGCGTCTTCTTGGCGGTTGGGGCGGCGGGCAACGTCCCCGGCGCCCTGCTTGCAGATCGCATCGCCAACCGGATCGGCAACATCCCGACGGTCATCGTGAGCGCGCTCGTCTCGGGCGCGGCCTATCTCGTCATGGCCACGGCAAAGGGATGGCCGATAGCCGGCACGGCCTTTTTCGTGGTCAGCTTCGCCGTCTGCGCCGGGAGCGTCGTCGCCATCTCCCTTCGCCAGCGCCTTTCCCCCCGGGACTTGATGGGGCGGATCGGCTCGGCGTGGCGCGGCATCGTGTGGGGTGCGGCCCCGATCGGTTCCCTCATAGGCGGTGAGGTCGCTGACAAATGGGGAGTTCACCTACCGCTCTTCATCGCCGGGATAGCCGAGTGCGTCGTGGCGGTCGCCCTCGCAGGCCCGCTCGCGCACAGCTTCGCAGCCTCGGAGAAAGCCGTGGCCGGAGCCGACTATGCGCGAACCGGCACGGGCTCGCTCGACGGCGAACGGCCCTGGCCGGGGTCGGCCAGCGCCGCACAGGTGCTCTCTCAGGCTCTCGAGATCGATGCGTCACAGATCGATGCGCTACGACCGAAGGGGCGCCGCCTGCACAGCCGTCCCGGTCACGGGCCTCTCTACTGGGGCCGCTCCTCGAGAAACCGGCGGTGATGCCAGCGCCGCTGCCTGCGGTCCCGTACCCAGACAAACAGCACCACGAACAAGATCAGCAGCCACGGTACGCGAATCCACCCGAGCGTCAAGAATCGGCTCGAGGCGGCAACGAACGAGAGGGCCCAGAAGGCCAGGACCGCGAAGAGCACGACCTTTAGCACGCCATGACGGTGGTGTGGCGGTTCTCGCACGACTGCCGCCTGCTCCGGGGTGTGAAGGCTGGGAAGATCCACGAGCAGACCCGACAAGTCCGCCCGCGTCTTCGCGCTCATGGCCCGGTCCAGCCGCTCCTGGAACTCTGCGGCGTCCAAGCGCCCGTCGCTGTAGTGCTTGGAGAGCAGCTCGCTGATCTCGTTGCGCTCGGCATCTCCGATCCGCAGGTTCGGATCGTTGTCACGTCTCGGTGGCGATCCCCAAGGGACATCCCATCGTGATTGCATTTCCTTCCTTCCTCGAGAACAAGAGGGCTCGATCGATCTGGACGCGGTCAGCGGTGCCAGGAGTGGTTCAAGATCTCACCGGCGATGGCGACCTCCGAGCCCTCCTCGGGGATCAAGAGCCATGCCGCCGCATACAGCGGCACGCCGGCACCGCCGAGAAGTGTCAGCGCCACGAGGCCGATGCGCACGAGCGTCACGTCCACGTCGAAGTAGTCGGCGAGTCCCACCGCGACGCCAGCCAACATCGCTCCGTCGCGTGACCTGCGGAGAAGCCCCGACTCGGTTGAGTCCTTGTGATTCGTCGTTATGTCCATACGATCATAATGCTCCGCCAGCGACCGCCTGGAAATCGGGGATGTCCCGGATCGAACCCTGAGAACCCGAGAGCCCGGTCAGGGGCTCCCCCGATGGTTGCACTGCCTCAAAGGCGCGATCATCGTTGCATAGGCGATCATTTCAACCCCTGGCAGCGTCACTTCGAGGACATGCAGGCGGACCGCGCCTGGGGGAAAGGACGCTACCGGCGCCATCGCCAACGCCCCCGGCTGCAGCGCAGCCGGGAGGACCGGATCATCGCCGGCATCGCCGGGGGCATCGCCGCTCGCCTCGGCAGGGACGTGACGATCGTCCGCATCGTCATCGTGCTCCTGGGCCTGGTGAGCGGGTTCGGCGTCGTCGCCTACGTGCTCGCGTGGCTGCTGCTCCCCGCCGAGGGTTCCACCGAGACGATCGGCGCCCGTGCCGTCGCCGACCGCCAAGGCATCACCATCGCCCTCGCCCTCGTGCCCGCACTCGTGCTCGTCCTGCTCCTCGGCTCGGCTCTGCACGCGGGCTTCTTGTCGTCTTGGGGACTGCCACTTCTCATAAGCGCGGCCGGGCTCGTCCTCGTCTACCGAAACGCCGAGGACGACGAACGAGCGTGGTTGACCGAATCGGTCAAGGCCCTGCTCCAGCTGGGCTCCGAGCCGCGCCAGTCGCGTCGCTCCTTCATGGTCCGCCTCGGAGCCGGCGTGGTGCTGTTCGTGCTCGGTGTGTTCGTCATATCCGAAGGAGCCCTGAGCCACTCTTGGCTCCGGCCCTTCGCAGGGACGCTGCTCATGATCGCAGGGACCGTGGTCCTCCTCGGCCCCTGGTGGCTCAAGCTGGCCCTGGACCTGCTGCACGAGCGCCAAGCGCGCATTCGTGCCGAGGAGCGGGCGGACATGGCCGCCCGGGTGCATGACTCTGTGCTGCAGACCCTGGCCATGATCCAACGCTCCGCGGACCAGCCCCAAGAGGTCGCGAAGCTGGCCCGCGCCCAGGAGCGGGAGCTCCGCTCGTGGTTGTTCGAAGGCCGGGCGCCCGGGTCCTTCGGGGCCGAGGGGGCCGCGACGCTGTCGGCCGGAGTCGAGCAGATCGAGCGCGAGGTCGAAGCCGCGCACGGGATCGCCATCGATGCCGTCACCGTCGGGGACGCCCCGCTCGACGACGAGCTGCGGGCACTGCTCGCCGCCGGCAGGGAGGCGGCGGTGAACGCCGCCAAATGGTCCGGCGCGCCCGCCGTGTCCATCTACGTCGAGGCCGAGCCGCGGCGGGTGTCCATGTTCGTACGAGACCGCGGGGCCGGTTTCGACTCCGAGGCGGTGGCTGGCGACCGCAAGGGGATCGCAGAGTCGATCCGCGGCAGGATGCAGCGCCACGGCGGGACCGCCGTCATCCGTTCGGTGCCCGGAGAGGGGACCGAGGTCGAGCTCAGCGTGCCCAGGCACGCCGGCTGCCCATGAGCACGGGCGACAGCCGCCCCAGGGTCTTCCTCGTCGACGACCACCACCTGTTTCGCGCCGGGGTCCGCGCCGAGCTCGGCGACGCGGTCGAGCTCGTCGGGGAAGCGGACGAGGTCCCCGCCGCCATCGAGCTCATCGCCGAGCGTCTGCCCGATGTCGTGCTGCTCGACGTGCACATGCCCGCGGGCGGAGGCAAGGCGGTGATAGAGGCCATCAAGCCGAGCCATCCGAGCGTGTTGTTTCTCGCCCTGTCGGTCTCCGACGCGCCCGAGGACGTGATCGCCGTCATCCGGGCCGGGGCCCGTGGCTATGTCACAAAGACGATCTCGGGGCCGGAGCTCATCGACGCCGTCCGGCGCGTCGCCGGCGGCGACGCCGTCTTCTCGCCGCGCCTCGCCGGCTTCGTGCTCGACGCCTTCGCCTCGATGCCAGCGGGCTCGGAGCTTGCGGGCCCGCTCGATCCCGAGCTTGACCAGCTCTCACCGCGCGAGCGCGAGGTGCTGCGCCTCATCGCCCGCGGCTACACCTACAAAGAGATCGCCCGCGAGCTGACGATCTCGGTCAAGACGGTTGAGAGCCACGTCTCGGCCGTGCTGCGAAAGCTCCAGCTGTCGACGCGCCACGAGCTGACGAGATGGGCGACCGAGCGGCGCCTGATCTAGCCTGAGCCGCACGACCAGGACCTTCCGTACGATCATCGAGCCGTTCCGGATCCACGCCGTCGAGCCGCTCCGCATGACGACGCCGGATGAGCGCGCCGCGGCCATAAGAGCTGCCGGCTACAACGTCTTCAACCTCCTGGCCGGTGACGTCCTCATCGACTTGCTGACAGACTCCGGCACGGGAGCCATGAGCCGCGACCAATGGGCGGCGATCCAGCACGGCGACGAGTCCTATGCCGGCTCGCCCTCATGGGTCATTTTCCGCGACGCTGTCACCGAGCTGTTCCCGTTCCACCACGTGATACCGACCCATCAGGGCCGGGCGGCCGAGAAGATCCTCTTCTCGGTGATCGGCGGCCCGGGCCGGGTCGTGCCGAGCAACACCCACTTCGACACGACGCGGGCCAACATCGAGTTCACCGGCGCCGAGGCCGTCGACCTAGTCATCGCCGAGGGCCGCGACCCGGCCAACCTGCACCCGTTCAAGGGCAACCTGGATGTCACCGCCTTGGACGAGCTGATCAGGGCCCGGGGTCCCGACCACGTGCCCGTGGTAATGGTCACCATCACCAACAACTCCGCCGGTGGGCAACCGGTCAGCCTCGCCAACCTGCACGAGGTGCGGTCCGTGTGCGACCGCTATGGCCTGCCGCTGTTCCTCGACGCCTGCCGTTTCGCCGAGAACGCCTGGTTCATACGCGAGCGCGAGGAGGGCCAGTCCCGGCGCGACGTCGCCGACATCGTGCGCGAGATGGCCTCGCTCGCCGACGGGATGACGATGAGCGCCAAGAAGGACCCGCTCGCCAACATCGGCGGCTGGCTGGCGTGCAATGACGACGCCCTCGCCGAGTCCTGCCGGAACATGCTGATCTTGACCGAGGGCTTCCCCACCTACGGCGGGCTCGCCGGGCGCGACCTCGAGGCCATCGCGCAGGGGATCCGCGAGGCCGTCTCGCACGACTACCTGCGCTACCGGATCCAGTCGACGGCCTATCTGGGCGAGGCCCTGCATCAAAGCGGTATCCCTGTCTTCATGCCGATCGGCGGCCACGCCGTCTACCTCGACGCCCGCGCTCTGCTGCCTCACATCCCGCCGCTCGAGTACCCCGGTCAGGCGCTCGCCGTGGCGCTGTATGAGACCGGCGGCGTCCGCGGCTGCGAGATCGGCACGGTGATGTTCGGCCTTCAGCCCGACGGCACCGAGAAGGAGGCGGCGATGGACCTCGTCCGCCTCGCCATCCCCAGGCGCACCTACACCCAGAGCCACGTCGACTACGTCATCGAGGTGTGCCAGGCGGTTGGCGAGGAGGCCTCCGGCCTTCGCGGCTACAAGATCGTCGAGCAGGCGCCCCAGCTGAGGCACTTCACGGCCCGTTTCCAGCCGATCGGCTGATCAGCGCAATCTACGCGACCGGCAAGGGCCTACGTGCAGGGTCCTTCAGCCCAGTTCTTCGCCTCGCTCGCCGGGGTGAGCTGCGTCGTCGGGCACTGACGAGCGTCCGCCTGGCGGGCCGTTGCGAGGACAGTCGTCGCCATTCACCTTCGGGCGCTGAGCTCGCTCCAGCGAAAACAGCTCGTCACGTGGTCCATCACGAGCCCGGTCGCCTGCAGGTGGGCGTAGCAGACAACCGGGCCCAGAAACCTGAATCCCCGCCGCCTCAGGTCCGCGCTCAGCTCCTTCGACAGCTGCGTCTCGGCCGGTATCTCCGACTCTGCCCGCCAGGCGTTGACCACCGGCAGGCCGCCGACAAAGCCCCATACGTAGCTGTCGAAGCTGCCGAACTGGCACCGGATCTCCAGGAAGGCCCGGGCGTTTGTGATCGCGCTCTCGACCTTGCGGCGGTTGCGGATTATCCCCGGATCACCCAGAAGTCGCGCGACGTCGGCCGGCTCGAACTCAGCTACGGCTTCCGGATCGAAGTTGCAGAACGCCTGCCGGTAGCCGTCCCGGCGCTTCAGGATCGTGATCCAGCTCAGGCCGGCCTGCGCCGACTCGAGCACCAGGAACTCGAAGTGCCGGCGGTCATCGTGCACGGGCACGCCCCACTCCTCGTCGTGATAGGGCTGCAGGAACGCACCGGCCGCCCACTGGCAACGCGAGGGCTCCGCAGAGGTCGCCTCGGGCTCGGGTCGAAGCGGGCCCGAAGAGCTCTTCTGACTGGCCATAGCCGAGTTGTAACAGACCTTTGCCGATGGGATCAAAGGAGGCGGAGCTGCTCGTTGGAGGCGCACAGGCTCGTGGTTTCACGCCGGCCGCGTTGTCCTTCGGCAGTTCGCGCGACCCGCGGAGCCGGCGCCTTGCCAGCGCGTCGCCCGGGCCGGTAGAGACCGACAAGGCGGCGCCCGGCGGACTCTTCCACCGTCCGCACAACCTCGGTGATGCGGTGCTGCTCGGCCCGGGACTGGTAGGAGCCTTTGCGGAAACGTTCACCGTGAAGCGCAACGAGGTCGGGCCGTACCTTGCCGAGCCACTCGAGGTAGTGCTCACGGACGCCGGGCCGCAGATGGAGCGCGACCGGCGTCAGCGAGACGGCTCCCGCCTCGAGGCACGCCGTGGCCACAGCCCGCAACTGGTCGTCGGAGTCAGACATGCCCGGCAGGACCGGGGCGATCAGCACGCCGCAGCGCACCCCCGCCTCGTTGAGTCGCGCCACCGCCTCCAAACGCTTGTCCGGGGGCGGAGTGCCAGGCTCGCTGAGGCGCCACACGTCGCGCTCCAGGGTGCCGATCGAAAGGGCGAGGCTGACACGCGTGCGCCTTGCCGCTTCGGCCAGCAAGGCCAGGTCCCTCAAGACCAGCGTCGACTTGGTGAGGATGCTGAAGGAGTTCCTGGCCTCGGCGAGCACCCGCACGACGCCCTGGGTGAGGTGGTACTTGCCCTCGGCCTTCTGGTAGGGGTCGGTGTTCGTGCCCATCGCGATGTGGTCTCCCTGCCACCTGGACGATCGCAGCTCGGCGCGCAGCCGCTCGACGGCGTTGACCTTGACGACGATCTTGCGCTCGAAGTCCTCCCCCGTCCCCAGCCCGAGATATGTGTGCGTCGGTCTCGCGAAGCAGTAGGTGCAGGCGTGGCTGCATCCGCGATAGGCGTTGATCGTGTAACTGAAGGGCATTCTCGAGGCAGCCGGCACTTTGTTCACGATCGTGCGGGCATTGACGTGGAAGAACTCCATGCCTCGGTACTCCCCGGTTCCGACGTGGCGTTCGCCGAGCGAGGACTGCGGGAAAAGCATCCCGGACTCCTCCTCCTCGACCAGACGCCAGCGAAGCTGGCCTGCTTCCCCCTGCTCCTCCATGACGACAGCCTATCGAACATACGTACGTCGCGATGGATCCGCCCCGTGCCGCCCAGTTGGTCATAGTGTGGCCGGGTGGCCCGGGTGCCCGAGGTCGTGACAGCAATCGACGATCCGCGCGAGCGAGAGCTCCTCCGGCGTGCCTATGAGGCGTCCTTCAAGGCGTACGCGCCGTATTCGAAGTTCCACGTCGGTGCCGCGGTGCGGACGACAAGGGGCACCTACGTGGGCTGCAACGTCGAGAACGGGAGCTACGGGCTGACCTCGTGCGCGGAGCGCAACGCCGTGTTCGCCGCCATCACGGCAGAGGGTGGCAAGGTCACGATCGAGGCGGTGGGTGTCTACGCCCGCGCACCGGGCAGGAAGGTGAAGACCGCCTCGCCCTGTGGCGCGTGCCGCCAAGTGCTCGCGGAATTCGGGCGCGGCGCGGCTGTCACGTTTCTCGAGGGCGGGCGGTGCCGCACCACGACCGTCGAGGAGCTGCTGCCTGCCGCCTACGAGCTGTGCTGATCCTGGCGAAACTGATCCTGGCGAAAGGCTCGAAGATCTAGTCGACGCCAGCTGCGATCTCGGCAACCCCCTCGAGCAGACGTCTCACTTCGGACTCGTCGTTGTAGTGCACAAGGCCGGCGCGCACCGCTCCCCCACCATCGCGGAGCTTGAGCGCCCCGGCGAGCTCCCAAGCGTAATTGTCCCCGTTCCACACGTTGACCCGACGCTCGGCGAGGTGCTTGGCGACCTCCGAAGGCGTCCGGCCGGCGACGTTGAAGCATGCAGTGGGAGCACGAGAAGGCGCCTTCCCGTAGGTGGTGACGTCGCCAATCGCGTCCAGGCCGCCCAGCAGGGTCTTGAACAGGGTCCCCTCGTACGCCTCCACGGCCGTCATCGAGGTGATGATCCGTTCGCGTCGCGATCCGATCGCCGCTTCATCGAGCGAGGCCAGATGCTCGACTGCGGCGACGACGCCCGCCAGGTCGGCGAAGGGCAACGTGCCTCGTTCGAACCGAGCCGGCACCGAATCCGGCGCCGGCTCGAGCTTGTCAGGGTGCAACGTCTCGAGCAGCCCCGGGCTCGCGACGACGGCGCCGACGTGCGGACCGGACCATTTGTAGGCACTCGTGGCGTAGAAGTCAGCTCCGAGCGCGGCGACGTCGGTAGGCCCGTGCGGTGTCGCGTGCACACCGTCGACGTAGCTGAGAGCGCCGAACTCGTGCGCCTTGCGGGTGATCGCAGCGACATCGGGCCGGGTTCCGATGAGGTTGCTCGCCGCTGTGACCGCCACAAGCCTGGTTCGTTCCGACAAGAGCTCGTCGTACTGGGCCGCCTCGAGCTCGCCGCTCTCGACGTCGACCTCTGCCCAGCGGACGACCGCGCCGGTACGTGCGGCTGCTTGAACCCAGGGCCGCACGTTCGCGTCGTGGTCCAACCGGGAGACGATGACCTCGTCGCCACTGCTCCACCGCCTGGAGAGGACCTCCGCGAGCCGGTAGGTGAGCGCGGTCATGTTAGGGCCGAGGATCACCCCGAGAGGCTCTCCCCCCACGAGATCGGCCACGGCGAGCCGGGCCCCGCGGACGATCTCCCCGGCACGGCGGCTGGCGGGGAAGGCTCCTCCCCTGTTGCCGAGCCCCGCAAGATAAGCGTCTGAGATGGCCGCGATGACGCTCGAGGGCACCTGGGTGCCCGCGGCCCCGTCGAGATAGGCGTACCCGTCGCCGAGGGCGGGATATGACGACTTCACCCGGAGGACGTCGAATGTCACCGCACGACTACTCGGGATCGTGGCAGACGGCCTCTACGTTGTTCCCGTCGGGATCGCGGACGAACGCGCCGTAGTAGTGCTCGTGGTACTCGGGCCACACACGCGGCTCATTGAGCACAAGGGCGTCGAGGGACACGGCCGCTTCGAAAAAGGCTCTCACGGCCGCCCGGTCCCTCGCCCTGAAGGCCACGTGGACCTCGCGGTTCGGGTTATCTGAGACGACTGGACCCAGCCAGAACTCCGGCTTTCCCTCGACCCCGTAGCCGATGACCTCCCCGAAATCCATCACCCGGGCAGCGCCAAGCGGCGCAAGGACACGGTCGTAGAACAGCGAGCTCGAGCCCACGTCAGAGCACTGAATAGACAGATGATCAAGCATGGTCGGGATCATACGGCCAGGGTTCGAGAAACGACAGGGCTTCCCAAGACGTGTCCCGAACCCCGGTGCGCGAGACTTGGTGGTTCCTGTGCCCGCCCGACTCGCGGCGTGGCTGCGTCCCAGCGGCGCGAGGCTCCTCGACAAGGATGAACACGACGAGCGGGAGAAAGTCCAGGAGCTGTACGAGGTCGACGAACAGCACGAAGACGAAGTCTTCGACGACGAGGCGGTGGACAACCGATGACTATGACCCCCCCAGCAGGATCGAACGGCCCGGGTGAGACCCAACGGGCTCCGGGCCACATGGACATGGTGAACCTCATCTGCTCAAAACGCGACGGCCACGAGCTCAAAAACGCCGAGATCGACTGGATCCTCGACGCCTACGTCCACGGCACGGTCGCGGACGAACAGGTGGCGGCGCTCTTGATGGCGATCTTCTGGCGCGGCTTGTCGGATGCCGAGCTGTCCCGGTGGACCGCGGCGACCATCGCCTCGGGCGAGACGATGGATCTCTCGGGCCTGTCGCGTCCCACCGTCGACAAGCATTCGACCGGCGGTGTCGGCGACAAGGTGTCGCTCATCCTCGTCCCGCTCGTGGCGGCCTGCGGAGCCGCTGTGCCCCAGCTGTCGGGGCGGGGGCTCGGCCACACAGGTGGCACGCTCGACAAGATGGAGTCGATCCCGGGCTGGCGCTCGGAGCTTTCCAACCGGGAGATGCTCGCCCAACTCGAGAAGATCGGCTGCGTCGTCTGCGCCGCCGGCGACGGGCTTGCCCCGGCGGACCGCAAGCTCTACGCGCTTCGCGACGTCACCGGGACCGTGGAGTCGATCCCGCTCATCGCCGCGTCGATCATGTCGAAGAAGATTGCCGAGGGCACGCGGTCGCTCGTCTTGGACGTGAAGGTCGGCTCGGGTGCCTTCATGAGAGAGCGGGATCGGGCCACCGACCTCGCCCGGACAATGGTCCGCCTCGGACGCGACCACGGGCTCAGGGTGACGGCCCTGCTGAGCGCCATGGACATGCCCTTGGGGCACGCCGTCGGGAACGCCCTCGAGGTCGCCGAGTCGATCGAGGTGCTCTCGGGCTCAAAAGAGCCGGCCGATCTCGTCGAGCTGACGCTCTCGCTCGCGCGGGAGATGTTGGCGCTGGCCGGAATTGGCGCCGATCCCGCCCGGGCGCTCGGCGACGGCACGGCTTTGGCGCGTTTTCGCGACTTGGTCGTGGCCCAGGGAGGTGACCCCGATGCTCCCCTGCCCCGGGCGCCTCACGTCGATATCGTGAGCGCGGAGCGTACGGGTATCCTCACAAGGCTCGATGCGCGCGCCGTCGGGGTCGCCGCCTGGCGACTCGGGGCAGGCAGAGCACGCAAGGAGGATCCCGTGAGCGCCGTTGCAGGTGTCGTCTGCCAGGTCAAGCCCGGCGACGAGGTGACCCAGGGTCAACCTCTACTTGAGCTTCATACCGAACGGCCCGAGAGGTTCGATTGGGGGCGCCAAGCGCTCGAGGACGCCATCGCCATCGGTGACCAGCCCCCGGCCTTGGTGCCGGTTGTCCTGGAGGTGATCAATTGAGTGCCAAGCCCAGCCTCGAAGAGATCCGCTCTGCGCCGAAGGTTCTCCTCCACGATCACCTCGACGGCGGCCTGCGGCCGGCCACGGTGATCGATCTCGCAGCTGAACAGGGTTACCACGACCTGCCGACGACCGACCCGGAGGAGCTGGCGGCATGGTTCATCGCCGCCGCCCCTCGCCGTGACCTGGTGCGCTACCTGGAGGGCTTCGTCCATACCGTCGCTGTGATGCAGACCTCACAAGCCCTCGAGCGCGTCGCCGCCGAGTGCGTCGAGGACCTCGCCGACGACGGGATCGTTTACGCAGAGGTGCGCTTTGCGCCGGAGCTTCACACCGAACGCGGTCTCACGCTCGAACAGGTCGTCGAATCGGTGCTGGAGGGCTTCGACGGCGCCATGGCACGCGCCGCAGCCACGGGGCGACCAGTCGTGGTCCGCACGCTGCTGTGTGCCATGCGCACCGCGGACCGTTCCCGCGAGATCGCCGAAATTGCGGTCAGGTACCGCGACGTCGGGGTTGCCGGCTTTGACGTCGCCGGGCCCGAGGCTGGCTATCCGCCCACGGACCACCTCGACGCGTTCCATCTCGTGCAGCGCGAGAACTTCCACGCCACCTTGCATGCGGGCGAGGCGTTCGGCCTTCCCTCGATCTGGCAGGCGATCCAGTGGTGCAACGCCGAGCGGCTCGGTCACGGCGTCCGCATCGTCGACGACATCATGGTCGATCCCGACGGCGTCGCCTCGCTCGGCCGATTGGCGGCCTACATCAGGGACCGGCGCATACCGCTCGAGATGTGCCCCACCTCCAACGTGCACACCGGGGCCGTCCCCTCCATCGCCGAGCACCCGATCGGGCTGCTCCGCCGACTCAGGTTCCGGGTCACGGTCAACACTGACAACCGCCTCATGAGCGGCATCACCCTGTCCTCAGAGCTGGCCGGGCTCGTCAAGACCTTCGACTGGTCGTGGCGGGACATCAACTGGTTCACGATCAACGCCATGAAGAGCGCCTTCTATCCCTTCGAGGACCGCCTGGCACTGATCGACGGCAAGATAAAGCCCGGTTTTGCCGCTTTGGACCCAGATGCCCGCCCAGGTGCCTCGAGCGGCCCCTCAGCAGCTCAAGGCTCTTTCGGCGACGACGCCCTGATCGACTGACAACGGGCTGCGACCTCGGTCTCAATCGCGCTGAGAAGCCCCACGGCGCGGTGGCGTTCCCCGACGACGCCCTCGGGGGACACCGGCCCGGTGGCGACCTCGAAGTAGACCTTCAACTTGGGCTCGGTGCCACTCGGCCTCAGCACGACGCGAGCTCCCTCCTCGAGCCGGAGAATCAGCCCATCGGTCGGGGGAAGCTCTGCGGTCCCCTTGGAGAGGTCCACGACCTCCCTCACGGCCAGACCGGCGATCGCAGTCGGCGGTTCGGCGCGCCAGCGGTCGACGATCTGGGCCATCTCGTCCTGCGCCTCCGAGTCGGAGAGCCTGAGCGACCACTGGGCGGTCACGTGCACACCGAAAAGGCTTGCGAGGTCGTCCAGCCGAGCTGACAATGACGTCCCGTGAACCTTCGCCGTGGCGGCGATCTCGGCCGCGACGAGCGCGGCCGACAGGCCATCCTTGTCGGAGACGGCGTCACCGACCATGTAGCCGAGCGCCTCCTCGTAGCCGAAGACGAGCCGCGTCCCGGGACGGCGCTGGGCCGCCCTTGCGATCCACTTGAAGCCGGTGAGGGTCTCGACATAGGCGACCCCGGCCGCCGCTGCCAGCTTGGACAGCATCGTCGAGGAGACGATCGTCGTGGCCACGAGCCGGTCGTCGCCCTCGGTCATGCGAAGCACGTGATCGCCCAGGAGCACACCGACCTCGTCACCTGTCAGCCTTCTCCACGCTTTGGTCTCCGGATCCGGCACGCCGATGGCCAAACGGTCGGCGTCGGGGTCGTTGGCGATCACGATGTCCGCGTCGAGCCGGACAGCATCGGAAAATGCGAGATCGAGCGCGCCGGGCTCTTCCGGATTGGGGAAAGCCAGCGTCGGGAAGTCCGGGTCGGGCGCCCCCTGAGCCGTGACAACCGACACAGGACCGAAACCGGCCTTCTCCAACAGAGCCGGGACGACCGCGCCGCCGACGCCGTGCAGCGGCGTGTACACGATCCGGACCTGCCGCGCTCCTGCCGGGTCGAGGAAAGCGAACGCCTTACGCCGGTAGGCCTCGAGCAGCTCCGCCTCGTCGATGAGCTCGACCTGCTCGGACGCGAGATCCTCCGGCACTGCGATCGGGCTCGCCGGCGCCTTGGCCGCCGCCTCGGCGATGTGGGCGTCGTCCGGGGGGATCACCTGGGCGCCGTCTGCGGCGTAGACCTTGTAACCGTTGTCGGCGGCAGGGTTGTGGCTTGCCGTGACCATCACCCCTCCGGCCGCGCCGAAGTGCTTGACGGCAAAGGCGGTCAGGGGGGTCGGTAACGGACGGGAGAACTCGCGGACGTGTACTCCCGCCGCGGAGGCGACCGCGGCGGTGTCGCCCGCGAACTCTTCTGACCCGTGGCGCGCATCGCGGCCGACGACGATCCCATGCCGCGCAGCCTCGGCGCCCTGGTCGAGCACCCAGCGCGCCACGCCTGCGGTCGTCTTGCGGACGACCAGGCGGTTCATCCTCGCGGGGCCGGCCCCGAGCTCTCCGCGGAGCCCGGCGGTGCCGAAGGTGAGCGGGCGCTCGAACCGGTCCCGCAACGCGTCACAGTCCCCGGCTTGGAGGAGCGCCGCTAGTTCTGCGCGCGTGGCCGGGTCCGGATCGGCAGCCATCCACGCCTCCGCCTCGGCGAGGAGATCGGCGGGGATTGGCTCGGTCCCCTCGTGGCCGGCCGTCATGGCCGCCAGCACGCCGGCTATCAGCCGTGCCAGGTACGGTGCCGCCGCGGTGCCAGCAGCCAGCACCTCGGCGTGGTCGAGCGGAGTCGGGCTCACGCCCGCCGCCAGGTTCGTGACGAGCGAGATACCGAGCACCGAGGCCCCGAGATGGTGAGCCGCGATCGCCTCGAGCGTCGTGGACATCCCAACCAGGTCCGCCCCCATCTTCCGCAGCATCGCGACCTCGGCGGGCGTCTCGTACTGCGGGCCGTTGAGGCCGGCGTAGACGCCTTCGGACAGTGTCGGGTCCGCCGTCTTGGCGAGCGCCCGCAGCTTTGCCGGATATAGCTCTGTCAGGTCCACAAAACGCCCCCGGTAGCCCTCCGGAGGGGGAGGCCCGCTCAGCGGCGAGGCGCCCGTCAAGTTGAGATGGTCCCGGATCAGCACCGCTTGGCCTGGCCGCATCGTCGGGTCGAGGCCGCCGGCGGCATTGGTCAAGATGACGACCCGGGCACCGGCGATGACGGCGGTGCGCACCGGATGGACGACTTCGGCTGGCGAACGGCCTTCGTAAAGATGGACGCGACCGATGAGCAACAGGACGCGGTGGTCACCGATGCTGAGCGAACGCAGCTCGCCGTGATGGCCGGCAACCGTGGGCGCCACGAATCCCGGCAGGCCACTGGTCGACCGCGCGGCCTCGGCACTGCCGAGCCCGTCGGCTACCCCTTGCCAGCCCGAGCCGAGGACGATCGCCACGTCGTGTACCGGGCCGCCGGCCCAATGGTTCAGCGCGTCGGCGGCCTGGCTTGCGAGCGTGAACGGGTCCGTCGAGCCCGAGGTGGCTGTCACGGACGGAAGGTCAGGAGTCCGTGTGGTCATGTGGCACCTTTCCCCGGCACCCCTCAGACCCCGACAGGGTGCCAGACGGTCTTGGTCTCGAGGAAGGCCAGCATGCGACGCGGCGTGGGCGAGGCGCTCCAGTCGGGCTCGGTGGCATCAGGGTGGAGCACGCGTTTGACGTTCGTCACCGCGGCCAGCTCGAGCTCGGCCACGAGTGCGGGGGGAGCACCCGCCAGATCGAGCGCGTCGACATCGCGGTGGCTGGCGAGCACCGGCGCGAGCTCGGCTACCCGGCCCGTGAGCAGGTTCACCGCGCCGCCGGGAAGGTCCGACGTCGCCAGCACCTCGGCGAGGGTGATGGCCGGCAAGGGCCTCTTCTCGCTCGCCAGCACCACGACGGCGTTCCCGGTCACGAGCACCGGTGCAAGGACGCTGACGAGCCCCAGAAGCGAGGAGGTCTGCGGCGCCAGCACGCCCACGACGCCGGTCGGCTCGGGCACGCTGAAGTTGAAGAACGGGCCGGCGACGGCATTGGAGGAGCCGGCGACCTGGGCCACCTTGTCCGCCCACCCGGCGTACCAGACCCAGCGGTCGACCGCCGCCTCGACACTCGCCGCCGCCTGCTTGTGGTTCAGGCCCTCGCTCGAGCCGACCTCTTCGACGAACTGGGCTCGCCGCCCGTCTAGCATCTCGGCGACCCGGTAAAGGACCTGGCCCCGGTTGTAGGCGGTGGCGCCGGACCAGCCGGGCTGTGCCTTGCGGGCCGCCACGACGGCGTCGCGCACGTCTTTTCTCGACGCGAGGGCGGCGTTGGCGAGGAAGGCGCCATCGGAGCCCGTCACGACATATGACCGACCGGACTCCGAGCGCGGGAAGGCACCCCCGATGTAGAGCTTGTAGGTCTTGCGCACGGCCAGGCGTTGCTCAGACATCGAGGTACGCCGCCAGCCCTTGCCGGCCGCCCTCCCTGCCGAAACCCGACTCCCTGTAACCGCCGAAGGGGCTGGCGGGGTCGAAGCGGTTGAAGGCGTTCGCCCACACGACCCCGACCCGTAGTTGACCGGCCATCCACAAGATCCGGCTCCCCTTCTCGGTCCAGACACCGGCGGAAAGGCCGTAGACGGTGTTGTTCGCCTTGGCGACAGCCTCCTCCGGGGTGCGGAAGGTGAGGACCGAGAGCACAGGGCCGAAGATCTCCTCCTGGGCGATCCGGTGTGCCTGGGAGACCTCCGTGAACACCGTCGGGGGGAACCAGTAGCCGCGCGCGGGGAGAGTGCAGCTGGGTGACCAGCGCACGGCCCCCTCGGCTTCTCCCTCCTCCACGAGGCTGCGGATCTTCTCGAGCTGGGCGGCGTTGTTGATCGCACCGAGGTCGGTGTTCTTGTCGAGCGGGTCGCCGACGCGAAGAGTCGCCAGGCGACGCTTCAGCTTGTCGACGACGACGTCCGCGATCGACTCTTGAACCAAAAGGCGCGAGCCGGCGCAGCAGACCTCACCCTGGTTGAAGAAGATGCCGTTGACGATTCCCTCGATCGCCTGGTCCACCGGCGCGTCGTCAAAGACGACGTTCGCCCCCTTGCCGCCGAGCTCGAGCGTCAAGTGCTTGCCCGTCCCGGCCAGGGAACGCTGGAGATCCTTGCCGATCTCGGTCGACCCTGTGAAAGCCACCTTGCGCACCCCGGGATGGGCGACGAGCGCAGCCCCGGCTACAGACCCGGCGCCGGTGAGGACGTTGACGACCCCGGGCGGCAGGTCGGCCTGCTGGATGATCTCGGCCAGCAAGAGAGCACTGAGAGGCGTCGTCGTTGCCGGCTTCAGCACACAGGTGTTGCCGGCCGCGAGCGCCGGAGCCAGCTTCCAGGCCGCCATCATCAACGGGAAGTTCCAGGGGATGACCTGGCCGGCGACTCCGATCGGGCGCGGGTCCGGCCCGAAGCCCGCGTACTCGAGCTTGTCCGCCCAGCCTGCGTAGTAGAAGAAATGCGCGGCCGCCAGCGGGACGTCGACGTCGCGTGACTCGCGGATCGGCTTGCCGTTGTCGAGGCTCTCGAGCACGGCCAGCTCGCGGGACCGCTCTTGAATGATGCGGGCGATCCGGTAGAGGTACTTGGCCCGCTCGGCACCGGGCATCGGGCCCCAGACCGTCTTCTGGGCACGCCCGGCCGCCTCCACGGCCAGATCGACGTCGTGGGGGCCGGCGGCGGAGATGTCCGCCAGCACCTCCTCGTTGGCGGGGTTCTCGGTCTTGTAGGCGCTGCCATCGGTGGGCTCGACAAAGGCCCCGTCGATGAACAGGCCGTAGGAGGAGTGAATGTCGACTATCGCCCGCGATTCGGGGGCCGGAGCGTAATCCCAGGTCATATCGTCACGACAAGCTGTAGTCGTCGGTCCCGGCATAGTCGCCGGTCAGCTGCTTGGAGCGCTGCATGAGCAGATCGTTCAGCAGGCCGGAGGCCCCGAAACGGAACATGGAGGGGTGGAGCCAGCTCTCGCCGACGGTCTCGTTGACGACGACCAGGTACCTGATGGCGTCTTTGGCGCTGCGGATGCCCCCGGCGACCTTCACGCCGACACGCGTCCCCGTGAGATCGGCGAAGTCTCGCACCGCCTCCAGCATGACAAGCGCCACAGGAAGCGTGGCGGATGGGCTGACCTTTCCGGTCGAGGTCTTGATGAAATCCGCCCCACCCACCATCGCGAGATAGCTGGCCCGCCGGACGTTGTCGTAGGTGACCAGCTCCCCCGTCTCCAAGATGACCTTCAGGTGCGCCTGCCCGCAAGCCTGCTTCACGGCCTGGACCTCCTCGAGGACAAGGCCGTAGCGGCCGCTCAGGAACGCTCCGCGGTCGATGACCATGTCGACCTCGTCGGCACCGCCCATGACGGCGTCACGCACGTCCGCGAGCTTGACGGCGAGCGAAGCCCGGCCCGAGGGGAACGCCGTTGCCACCGCAGCCACCTTCACGCTGCTGCCGGCGAGCGCCCGCTTCGCGATCGGCACGAGGTCCGGGTAGATGCACACGGCCGCCACCGAGGGCACGGTCGCATCGGCCGGGTCAGGGCGGCGCGCCTTGGCGCACAGGCTCAGGACCTTCCCGGGCGTGTCGGCCCCCTCGAGGGTCGTGAGGTCGACCATGCGCACCGCCATCTCGAGCGCCCACAGCTTGGCCGTGGTCTTGATCGATCGGGTGGCGAGCGAGGCCACCCTCGCTTCGGCACCGACTTGGTCGACTCCGGGCAGGCCGTGGAGGAAACGGCGCAGCTCGGTCTCCGAGCGACCCAGCTGCGCGAGCATGTCCGCGGCAGAACCGTCCGCACCGACGATGGAACCGCCCACAGCGGCGGTACCCACGAGCGGTGCCCCAGCCTGACCTGAGACGAGGCTGCCGGGCCCAACGCCGGCCGGCATAGTCGTTGTCGCCTCGGTCTCCATTCGCACACCTCACAGGTCAACGCCGGCGTTGAGCCTACCGTGCGTCACGCAGCGGCCGGAGCGGTCACCCTTCCTCCGGCGCCGCGTCCCGCGCCGCCGCTGTCTCGAGCTCGGCGGCGGTGAACAGGGCGCTCACCTCGAGGCCGGCGGCACGCAGAGAATCGTGGCGGCCGTCGCTCCGGTCGATGACACAGAGCACGCGATCCACGATGGCGCCGAGCCGGCGGAGGTCCTCGGTCGACATGACCACTTGACCACCTGTCGTGATCACGTCCTCGACGACGAGCACCCGCCGGCCGGAGACGTCACCTCCCTCAGCCAGCTTGGCAGTCCCGTACTGTTTCGCCGCCTTGCGGACGAACACCGCCTCGAGCCCCGTCTCGAGCGAGAGCGCGGTCGCGAGCGGGACGCCCCCAAGCTCGAGGCCGGCAAGGACCTCCGTGCCGGCGGGTATCAGGGGGACGGCCTGAGCCACCACCTCCCGTAGCAAGGCCGGGTCAACTTCGAACTGGTACTTGTCGAAGTAGTAATTGGCGATCTGACCCGAACGGAGGGTGAATGTGCCTACGAGCCGGCAGCGGTCATTGACAAGGGCAGCGAGCGTCTGTCTGTCCATCACTGCCAGTCTGCCGCGCGGCCCCGGGGGCGGCGCCAGTTTCTCCCGCGCAACTCATCGCGCGCCCGGTCACGTTTCTATGCGTCACGACGTGATCCTCAAGCTCATTGACGAATTGGTCGATAGCCATTGCGACTGTCCACCGCGGGCGTCGGTCTTCATACGGCGCTCGCGGTGACACGGATACGTGCCTCGGTGGTCATTTCGGGGACTGGTGAATGCCGAGGGTCGGGCGACCCTGAACTTTGGAGTGAGAATAGATTGATCGCTCTGACAGGGCTGGCGGACGAGAGAAACAGGGTCGGCTTGCCTAACGACGCGGGGTCGACGCGAGCCCGGGGTGCCTCCTATCGCGGACAGCTGGTCGTAACGGCTGGGCAGAAGCTTGAAAGGCTGTGAGAAGGTGAAACTGTCGCGGAAGTTGGCCGCGGCGACTCTGCAAGTCGCGGCGACAATCGCTCTTGGCGCTGCACTCGTGGTCATGGTGCCGAGTACCGCACGGGCGGACGGCGGGACACTCACCACCACACCGACCGCCGAAACAGTGAGCGTCGCGGACTCCTACCCGTTGTCGATCCCGCTCAGCACCACCGGCAATGGCACCAACCCCGTCACCTACAGCCAGGACTCTTCCGGCCAGTCGCCGGACCTCTCTTTCGACCCCTCGACCGGCACGATCACAACGACGGGCCCACTTAGCGCTACCGGCAGCCCTTACTTCATCTCGGGCGAGACCACGGACACACCCGGTACCGACACTGGGATCTGGAGCTTCACCTTGACGGTCACTCCCGGGAACCTCACTACGACACCTGCGACGGAGACAGTGAGCGTCGCGGACTCCTACCCGTTGTCCGTCACGCTCATCACCACCCCCAATAACGGCAGCGTCACCTACAGCCAGGACTCTTCCGGCCAGTCGCCGGACCTCTCTTTCGACCCCTCGACCGGCACGATCACAACGACGGGCCCACTTAGCGCTACCGGCAGCCCTTACTTCATCTCGGGCGAGACCACGGACACACCCGGTACCGACACTGGGATCTGGAGCTTCACCTTGACGGTCACTCCCGGGAACCTCACTACGACACCTGCGACGGAGACAGTGAGCGTCGCGGACTCCTACCCGTTGTCCGTCACGCTCATCACCACCCCCAATAACGGCAGCGTCACCTACAGCCAGGACTCTTCCGGCCAGTCGCCGGACCTCTCTTTCGACCCCTCGACCGGCACGATCACAACGACGGGCCTACTTAGCGCTACCGGCAGCCCCTACTTCATCTCGGGCGAGACCTTGGATGACCTCGGTGACACCGGCACGTGGAGCTTCACCTTGACGGTCACTCCCGGGAACCTCACTACGACACCTGCGACGGACACGGTGGGCGTCTCGGGCTCCTCGACCTACGCCGTCACCCTCGACACCACCCCCAATTACGACAACAGCGTCACCTACACCCAGGACCTCTCGCACCAGTCGCCGGATCTCGTCCTCAACACCTCGACCGGCCAGATCACGACGACGGGAACTCTCTCGCCGAATACCTACACGATCTCGGGCACCGACTCAGACGACCTGGGCGATACCGGGAGCTGGAGCTTCACCTTGACCGTCACCGCCACGCCAGTCACGCCGGGACCACCGACCTCGAGCTCGACGATCACGCAGGACGCACCAACCTCGAACTCGACGACGCCGGCCAACAGCTCGAGCTTCACTCAGCAGCTCAAGACGAGCGGTAACACGGGCTCGGTCACATTCGTCACGACAGGCTCGAGTCCGCCGGGGCTCCTCGTCTCCTCGTCCGGCGTCGTCTCGACCAAGAGCAAGCTCCTCGTCGGCACCTACACCGTCTCGGGCACCGACTCGGATACCTCCGGCGACAAGGGGACCTGGAGCTTTACCTTGAAGGTCAGCTCCTCGGCCATCACCCAGGACGCCCCGTTCTCGAATGCGAAACCGATCACACCGCCTACCAGCGCGAGCTTCACCGACCACCTCAAGACGACCGGAAACGCCGGCTCGGTCAAATTCGTCACGAAAGGCTCGGGTTCGACTCCTCCTGGGGTCGTCGTCTCGTCGTCCGGCGTCGTCTCCACGAAGCGGGCACTGGCTGTTGGCACTTACACGATCTCGGGCACCGACTCCGACAGCCTGCACGACGCGGGGTCCTGGAGCTTCACCCTCAAGGTCACCACCACCAAGATCACTCAGGCTGCACCCGCCGCGGCAACGACGACGACCGGCAGAGCCTTCGCCGCCCTGCTCAAGGTCTCGGGCTCGCACGGCGCCGTCACCTATGCCCAGTCGAGCGGCGCTCCCGATCTCAAGGTCTCCTCCTCGGGCGCGGTGTCGGCGCCGGTCACCTTGCGGGCAGGGACCTACAAGGCCAAGGGCACGGTCTCCGACGCCTATCGAGACCGGGGCACCTGGAGCTTCTCCTTGACGGTCATCGCCACCAAGATCACCCAGGCTGCACCTGCCGCCGGCACGACCACCAGCGGCAAGGCCTTCGCCGATCAGCTCAAGGTCTCGGGATCACACGGCAGCGTCACCTACACCCAGTCGAACGGAGCGCCCGATCTCAGGGTCTCGTCCTTCGGCGTGGTCTCGGCACCGGCCAGACTGCCTGCGGGGACCTACAAGGCCTCGGGGACCGACACCGACAGCCTCGGTGACACAGGGAGCTGGAGCTTCACCTTGACGGTCGGCGCCATCGGGCTCACCCAGATCGCCCCGACCTCGGCACAGACCGCGACGGGCAAGGCCTTCACGGCCCAGCTGAAATTCTCGGGATCCCAGGGCGCCGTCACCTGCACCCAGACAAGCGGCGCGCCAGACCTCCAGGTCTCGTCCTCGGGCGCGGTCTCGGCGTCGGCCAGCTTGCCAGCGGGGACCTACAAGGCGACGGGCACCGCCAGGGACACTCACGGCGATGTCGGGAGCTGGAGCTTCACCTTGACCGTCGGCGTCCACGGGCTCACCCAGGTCGCTCCGACCTCGGCCCAGACCAAGACCGGCACAGCCTTCACGGCGCAGCTGAAACTCTCGGGATCCCAAGGTGCCGTCACCTACACCCAGTCGGCCGGCGCGCCGGAGCTCAAGGTCTCGTCCTCCGGCGCGGTCTCGGCGCCGGCCAGCTTGCCCGCGGCGACCTACAAGGCGACGGGCACCGCCAGGGATACATCCGGCGACAGCGGGAGTTGGAGCTTCACCTTGACGGTCGCCGCCACCAAGCTCACCCAGCTCGCCCCGACCTCGGCACGGACCACGACCGGCACAGCCTTCACGGCGCAGCTGAAAGTCTCGGGATCCCAAGGCGCCGTCACCTACACCCAGTCGGCCGGCGCGCCAGAGCTCAAGGTCTCGTCCGCCGGCGCCGTCTCGGCATCGGCCAGCTTGCCCGCGGGGATCTACAAGGCGACAGGCACCGCCAGGGACACATACGGCGACAGCGGGAGCTGGGCCTTCACCTTGACGGTCGCCGCCACCAAGCTCACCCAGGCTGCACCCGCCGCGGGCACAACTGCGGTCGGCAGAGCCTTCACGGCCCAGCTCAAGGTCTCGGGCTCCCATGGCGCCGTCACCTATACCCAGTCGGCCGGCGCGCCAGAGCTCAAGGTCTCGTCCGCCGGCGCGGTCTCGGCATCGGCCAGCTTGCCCGCGGGGAGCTACAAGGCGACGGGCTCCGCCGCGGACACATACGGTGACAGCGGGAGCTGGAGCTTCTCCCTGACCGTCAAAGCCAACAAACTCACCCAACTCGCTCCCGCCGCGGGCGTGACTGCAGTCGGCAGAGTCTTCACGGCCCGACTGAAGGTCTCGGGATCGCTCGGCGCTGTCACCTACACCCAGTCGGCCGGCGCGCCAGAGCTCAAGGTCTCCTCCGCCGGCGTGGTCTCGGCGCCGGCCAACCTGCCTGCGGGGAGCTACAAGGCGACGGGCTCCGCCAGGGACACCTACGGCGACACCGGGAGCTGGAGCTTCTCCCTGACCGTCAAGGCAAACAAGCTCACCCAGCTCGGCCAGACGACGGGCGCCACCACGACCGGCAGAGCCTTCGCCGCCCAGCTCAAGGTTTCGGGATCGGTCGGCGCTGTCACCTACTCCCAGTCGGCCGGCGCGCCTCAGCTGAACGTCTCGTCCTCCGGCTCGGTCTCGGCCCCGGCGAACCTGCCCGCGGGGACCTACAAAGCCACCGGTGCTGCCCGAGACATCCTCGGTGACACCGGGACCTGGAGTCTCACCTTGACGGTCACCGCCGGCAAGCTCACCCAGCTCGCCCCCACCTCGGAGAAGACGACGACCCGCAAAGCCTTCACCGACCAGCTCGCGGTCTCGGGATCAAAGGGCGCGGTCACCTACACGGAGTCGGCGGGCGCCCCCCATCTGAAGGTGTCGTCCTCGGGCAAGGTCTCGGCCCCGGACACATTGCCAGCAGGGACCTACAAGGCGACCGGTACCGCGAGAGACAGCCTTGGTGACACGGGGACCTGGAGCTTCTCCTTGACCGTCAAGGCCACGCCGCTCAAGCAGGCTGGCCCGCTCACGGCGACGGTCCCGGCCGGCACAGCCTTCACCACCCAGCTCAAATTCGCCGGATCGCACGTCAAGGTCACCTTCCTCCGGACCTCGGGCGCGCAGACAATGACCATCTCGTCCTCGGGCAAGGTCTCGGCCCCCGACACCCTGGCGCCAGGGACATACGAGGTCATCGGCACTGCGAAAGACGGCCTCGGCGACACCGGAACCTGGACCTTCACCCTCACGGTCGAGGGTCCCTGATCCTCCTCGAGGCGGGGCTGCCGATCTGAGCCGTCCGGCGTCCGAGCCGCGCAAGTCCGGCTGATCGGGTCTGGTCTTCTGGCCGACCGGGATCGTGCCTGTGACCTAGACGGCTATCGAGGCAATCGCACGGAGAGATCGACCCTACCGCTCGCGAAGGCGCGCATCGAGGGTGTCGCGCAAGGCGTCGCCGACGAAGTTGAAGGCCACCACCGTCACCATCACGATGAGCCCGGCCGGGTAGACCTCCCACCAGTAGCCGTCCAGCAGGTAGGTCGTTCCTTGCGACAACATGGCGCCCCAGCTCACCGCGGGCGGCGGCAAGCCGAAGCCGAGGAAGCTCAAGGTGGCGAGGATGATGATGGCGTCGGCCACCTGGAAGGTGGCGTTGACCGAGATCGTCCCGATGGTGTTCGGGATGATGTGCCGCCCGACGATGCGCGAGTCCCGGCCGCCGGCCACTCGCACGGCATCGACGAACTCCCGGCCCCGCAGCGACAGCGCTTCGCCGCGGACAAGACGCGCCGGCCCCAGCCAGGAGAGAAACGACAGCACGACGATCAAGAGCGGCACGCTCGGGCGGAACACGCTCGCCAGGTAGATGAGCAGGAAAATGGCGGGCACGGCGATCACGACGTCGACGATGCGCATCATGATGGCGTCGAGCACACCGCCCATGAAGCCGGAGACGGCGCCCCACAAAGCACCGAAGCCCGTCGCGACGAGAGCGACGGCGAGGGAGATCTCGAGCGCGCTCTGGCCGCCGACCATGAGCCGTCCGAGGATGTCGAACCCGTTCGCGTCGGTGCCGAGCGGGTGTCCGGCGCCGGGCGACAGGTTCGTGAGGGCGATGTTCGCCTGGATCTGGTCGCTGTGGTACACGAGCGGGCCACCGAAACAGAAGGCGATGACCGCGACGATGATGCCTAGGCCGGCGACGCCGAGGCGGTTATCCAAGAAAGCGGAGAGGAACGACCGGGAGCGGGCGCCCGGCCGCGCCTTGGCCGCGACCTCAGAGACGGCGCTCTCGATGTGGTCGATCCCGACTGCCACGAGGACGTCAGCCATAGCGGACCCTCGGGTCCAACACGGCGTAGGCGAGATCGGCGAAGAGGTTCCCGAGCACGGTCGCCACCCCGACTATCACCGTGATGCCGAGCTCGACCGGGTAGTCGGCGTTGACGGCGGCGTTGAAGTAGGTGAGCCCGAGCCCGGGGAAGTTGAACACGTACTCGACGACGAGGCCCGTCGTGAGCACGGCCGGGACGGACAGGCCCAGCAGCGTGACGACGGGCACGAGTGAGTTGCGCAGCACATGGCGGGTGAGCACGACGCGCCCTGGGAGGCCCTTTGCCCGGGCGACGCGCACGTAGTCCTGGGCGAGGGCGTCGATCGCCGCCGAGCGCATGTAGCGGCTGAAGAGGGCCACGTTGACGAGCGTGAGCGTGATGACCGGGAGCACGAGGGCCCGGGGGTCGGCAAGGACCCCTGCCGGCGTCACCGCCTGGGGTGCCTCGGGAGGAAACACGTGCACGCCGATCGCGAGCCCTGCGATCAGCAGGAGGCCGAGCCAGTACGAAGGCATCGAGTAGAGGAGAAACGCAACGCCGGTGGCCACGTGGTCGAGTGCCCTGTTGCGCCGCACGGCCTGGGCGACCCCGAGCGGGATCGCGATGGCGACGGCGAGGGCGAGGGCGATGCCCACGAGGATGAGGTCGTTCGGCAGCTCATGGGCCACGAGCGAGTCGACGCTCTGGTTGAGGCGGTAGGAGTAGCCGAGGTTGCCATGCAGCACGTGGGAGAGAAACGTCAGGTACTGCGACACCATCGGACGATCGAGGCCGTTCGCCCGGTCGAAGGCGGCGATCTCGCCGGCGCTCGCCCTCGAGCCGAGTATGGCCCGCGCAAGGTTGCCGGGAATGATGTGCTCGAGCACGAACACGAGCACCGTCAGGCCGAGCAGGACGATCACGGCCTGACAAAGGCGCCGCAGTGTGTAGCCGATCATGTGCGGTGCTGCCCTCCGTTCGAGTCGGTCACCTGGCTCAGCCCCTGGTGAAGTACCACTCCTCGGGGCTGATGAACCCGTAGGCGTTCGGGACGAAGCCGTGCAGGTTCGACTGGACAGTAACCAGTGTGCCCGGACTCGGCTGCCAGAAGTTGGGCAGCTCGAGGCGCACCTGGTCCTGGTAGGCGTCGAGGGCCGCCTTCGCGCCCGACGGCGGGGTCGTCGTGGTCGCGTCGATGAGCTTGTCGGTGGTCGGGTTGGAGTAGTTGGAGACGTTGCCGAGGGCTCCGGTCTCGAAGATCTCCTCGCCGCTCGGGTAGTGGTCGGGCTCGAAGACCCACCCGGCACCGTACTGTCCGAGCTGCCAGCTGCAAGCGGCCTGGCTGGGTGAGCAGGTGAGGATCGTCGAGGCGATCGTGGTCGGCGTCACCTCCTTCAAGGAGATCTCGATTCCCACTTGCTTGGCCACCGACTGCAGGTCGACCATCGAGCCGTCGGTGTAGGGCAGACCGCTCGGGTACATGAGGGTGAAGTTGAGCCCTTCCCCCGACCTGATCGCCTTGCCGCACTGGCCGGCTCCAGTGCCGGGACGAGAGCACGTGGTGAGCCCGTTCGGGACGACCTTCCAGCCGTGGGCGGTGAGCAGCTTTGATGCCGCCGGCACGCTGAACGGGTAAGGGTTGACCGAGGCGTTCGCGTCGGCGTACGGGTTGGGTGGGCTCGCCGGCACCGGTCCGTAGGTGGGCACCCCGAGGCCGCCGTAGTAGGCGTGGATCCAGCCCTGCTGGTCGACAAGATGCTGGAAGGCCTGACGGAAGTAGAGCTGTCGCAGGATCGGCCCGATGGTCGGGTTGTTGAAGTTCGGCTCGAAGTAGTCGAACTGGAACGGGTACCAGTCGACGAGCTGATAGCCCTCGGACCTGAGGGCGCCAGACTGGGGCAGGTCGTTGTCGGGCACGTAGCCGACCGATATCTGGTTGGACGACGAGGGCGATCCTGGGCCTCCCGTCGCCGGTCCGGCGCGCAGCACCGAGAACTCGGCCGCGGCAGATGTGTAGGGGAGCTCGACGAATCTCGCCAGGCGTGGCTTGTCCGGCCCGGAAAAGTGCGGGTTCGGCACGAATGTCGCCATCCCCTCGGTCGTAAGCCCGGTGAGCCTCCAGGGCCCGTCGACGATCGACCAGATAGGGCTCGAGGCGTAGCTGGAGACCTCCGTCGCCTGCGCGTTGAGGAACTTGTAGACGGCCCTCGCACCCGAGGGCGTTGTGTCGGGGAGGTCACTTTGGCCGGCCCTGGGCACCGGCCCCGAGAGCGAGGTGCGGTCCCAGGCAAGCGGCAGAGGAGTGATCTGGGAGAGCTCGTTGTAGGTGTACCAAATCGGGTTGTAAGAGGCGTTCAACTTGAGCCGCACCGTGGTCGCGTTCGGGGCCGTGGCCGAGATCACGTTGTCAGGAAAGCCGCCCGGTACGTATGAAGCCCAGCCGTCGGGGTTCGCCTTCAGCAGGTTGATCCAGAAGATGACGTCCCGCGCGCTCACGGCTTCGCCGTCGGACCAGAGGTAGTGCTTGAGCGTGATCGTCACGACGCGGTCGCCGTCCGAGTAGACCGGGGCGTTCCCGATCGAGAGCGGGTAGTCGATCGAGGTGCTTGCCTTGTCCCCGAACCAGAAGAGGGGCTCGTAGAGCAACGTCTGGAAATCGGATGTGTTGGCAACGGTGAAGTACGCCCCCGACACGAGCGGGAAGACGTAGTCGGGAGGTGTCTCCGGTTGTTCGGCGAAGTAGGCGGTCCCCCCCTTCACCGCTGCCGATGCTCTTGACTCTGTGCTCTTTGCGAGGGTAGTGCCGCCTCCGCTGGCCGACGAGCTGCAAGCCGCCAGCACGAACGAGGCGACGGCGACAAAGGCGGCCGCCAGCCGCCGCCGGGGCCTTGGTGGATGCATCATCTTCCTCTCACTGCCTTCAACCCGTCACCTCGCCGAGGAACTCGTTTGTTGTGGCGCCCTTCCAGACATCTTGATCAGCGAGCACTCCGTAAGACGCCAGGAAGGCGGCATAGGGAGCGATCAGCTCCTCGACGCGCTGAGTCCCAAAGCGCCCCTCATGGAACCAGCTCGTCGCCACGAGCTCGAGCGAGCGCTCGAGGCGCCAAGCCGGTTGGTACGGGACGGCACGGCCGAGCAGGTTGGCCGCCCAGGGCTGGTCACTCGCCGCTTCGTGAAAGCCCCGGGCCGTCGCCTGCACGAAGCCGCGCACAAGCTCCGGGTTCTGCTCGATCAGTACCTCCTGGGTGCCGAGCAGATAGCTGTGGTAGGCGGGGGCGCCGCTCTTGTCCACCCTCCAGGTGAGCACCTCGGTGTCGGGCACCTGGCGCGTGAGCACGTCCCAACACCAATACCCCCCGAAGATGGCGTCGAGGCCGCTCGAGACCAGGTACTCGGGCGTGAGCTCGTGGCTGGCGGAGTCCACGCTTTTCACCTTTGACGGGTCCCCGCCGTCGAGAGAGACGAGATGACTGACCATCGCCCGGCCCCGGGGCGTCTGCCCGTAGCCGATGGAGTGCCCCTCGAGCTCGCCGGGTCGGCTTATCCCCGCCGAGCGGCGCACCTGGATCGTCTCGAGGCCGGTCTGGTTGACCGCCGCAACCCCGACGAGCGGCTCGTGCCGCTCGCGCCTAACGAGGAGGCGGTTGGAGGGGAAGACCCCGAAATCGACCTCGTAGCGCGCCAGGTGGGCGAGGGTGTCCCCCCGGGCGTAGTCGTGTGTCGTGAGCTCGATGTCGAGCCCCGCCTCCTTGTACCACCCTTTCTCGCGGGCGACGTAGAACCCGGTCGCGTTCGGCCACGGGTGCACGTAGTCGAGCATCACGCGAACGCGGATCACCTCTCGCCCGGCCTTGTCGACGACTTGCCCGCGCGACGCCCCTGGCCCGGCGTGCGGGCTTCGCGAGGCACCGTGGGGGCGGTGCCGCGAATCACGAGATCGAAAGATCCGACAGAGCGCACGCGGGCGAAGTACTCCTTCTCAGCCCGCAGCCAGTCCCGGTCCCAGTCTTCCGGGGCGATCCGTTCCCGGAGGCGCCCGAGGCGTTCCGGCTCGGGCGTGTCGACGTAGATCGCCCAGTCGACGAGGTCGGAGAGCTCGGGCGCCGCCGAGTAGACCCCTTCCAGGATTACGAGGCTCGAGGGGGCCACGTGCTCGCGCGCGGGCGACAGCCTCCCCGTGTCCCAGTCGAACGGGTGGTAGCAAGCCTCCCGCCCGGCTCTGAGCGGTCCGAGGGCCTCGTTGCGCAGTCGGGCGACGTCGTAATAGCTCCTGAGGTCCCGTCCGCCCCCGCCAGCCGGGACCCCGAGACCAGTTAGGAAGAAGTCGTCTGTGCGGACCACGCTCGCCCCGCTCACAGCACTGAGCTGCCCGGCGATCGTCGACTTCCCGGAAGCCCCGTGGCCGTCGATGGCGACGACCGTCACCGTCCCGCTCGCGCCACGCCAGCGTTCAAGGGCGCCGGCCGCCTTGTTCAGCTCATCGTTTCCGAGGCGCCCACCGCGGCGGGCGCTTGTGCTCGTCCCCTCAGGTCCCCCGGCGCGCGCCACTTTCTCAGCTTGCCGCGCTGTGGGGAGGGATGAGGACGCGCGCATATTTCTATTATACCGATCGAAACAGTCCGGAATCAAAGGGCCGCCTGTGGGCCGCCCGGGTGGGCCCTGGGGGCATCCCTGGCTCGGGTCGCACAAGCTGCTGGTTCACACCCTCTATCCTGTGGCAATCGCCAAGAGACAACCTAGGGACCGCGAGGTGACAGCGTGACTCATCCTGGGGGGACCCTCAGAACCGTCCCTCGCAACATGATCGTCGTCGCAGCCATGGTCGTCCCCCTCGCCCTCGGGCTGACGGGCTGCAGTGCCATCAACAAGGCCGTCAATGCGGTAAAGGCGGTGCACAGCCTGCTGCACGGGAGCGCGGCGATCGACCAGCTCACGAGCAAGATGCAGTCGTCCGACACCTCCGCCTACGACGTCACCTACGTCACCACGGGCAGCGCCCCGGCGACGGTCAAGTTCGCCCTAGACCCGCCCCACGACTTCGCCTTCGCCGACACGACCTCTACCGGCGAGTTCGAGGTCCTCGGGGGCTCGGCGGGCGTGTTCGAGTGCAGCCGGTCGTCGTCGGGCTCGAGCTCGGCAGGGGCCTGGTCGTGCGTAAAGGCCCAGGGGGCCGAGGTCGACACCGACAAGCTCGCCTACGCCCTCTACTCGGGTACGTACTGGATCGACTTCCTCAAGATCTACTCGGTGGCCGCCGCTCTGCACGGCGTCACGATCAGCTCGGCGACCATGTCCGTCAACGGGTTCAACCTGCAGTGCGCCGTCGTCGTCAGCGGCAACAAGCCGAACCAGCAAACGAGCAAGGTGTGCGTGACCTCGCAGGGGATCCTCGGTTACGTCAGTGTGTCTGCCAGATCGGCCGACTTCGAGATCCAGAGCTTCTCGCCCTCCCCGCCGGCGTCGCTTTTCCAGATCCCGGCCGGGGCGACGGTCTCGACTCTTCCCACGCCCACCACCTCCTAGGCAGGTGACGAACAAGCTGTGTGCGGGATAGCCGGCTTCACCGGCCGCGACCCGGAACTGCTCGATGCCATGCTGTCCTCGATCGAGCACCGGGGGCCGGACTCTTCCGGCACCGAACTGGGCGAGGACTTCACCGTCGGGATGCGGCGGCTCTCCATCATCGACCTGGAGGGCGGCGAGCAGCCGATCCGCTCGGGGCGGACCGGTGCCTGCATCGTGTTCAACGGGGAGCTGTACAACAACGCAGAGCTGCGCGCCGAGCTCGAGCGCGCGGGGCATCGTTTCGTCTCGGACCACTCCGACACCGAGACCGTGCTGCGCGCCTACGAGCAGTGGGGCAGCTCGTGCGTCACGCACCTGATAGGCATGTTCGCCTTCGCCATCGTCGACCCGCGTTCGCGCTCGATGTACCTGGCCCGCGACCGGCTCGGGATCAAGCCGCTCTACTACTACGCCCCGCCGGGCCGTTTCTCCTTCGCCTCGGAGCTGAAGGCCCTCTTCCAGGACCCGCGCCTCCCCCGCGCGGCCGACATGGGGGTCCTCTACCGGTTCTTGCTCCACCGCGTGCACGACGCAGGCGAGGAGACCTTCTTCGCCGGCGTGAAGCGCCTGCTGCCGGGCCACTTCATGACGGTGTCCGCCGACGGCCGGACGACGACGACCAGGTACTGGGCCCCCGAGGTGAACCCAGAGTTCTCCTCCTCGCGAAGCGACGCCGAGTACGCCGAGGAGTTCGCGGACCTCTTCGAGCGGGTGATCCGCCGGCACATGATCGCCGACGTCCCGGTCGGGGTGTCGCTGTCAGGTGGGCTCGACTCGAGCGGGGTCTCCTCGGTCATGGCCGCGCTCATGGGCTCGGGCGCCGACACCCACACGGCGGGCGCGCTGCACACCTTCTCGGCCCTCTACCCGGGCCAGAGCATCGACGAGAGCGAGTACGTGCACTCGGTCGAGCGCTACGTCCACAGCGTCCCCCATTACGCCTACCCGAGCGTGGACCAGTTCTGGGACGAGATCTCCGAGTGGGTCTGGTACCAGGAGGAGCCGACGATCTCCTCGGCCCCGTACGCCTATTACTCCGTCTATCGCATCGCAAAGGGCCAGGTGAAGGTGATCCTGTCGGGCAACGGCGGGGACGAGCTGCTGGCGGGGTACCTCCCCTACTTCCGCACCTATCTGAGCTCGGCGACCGACCAGCGCCACTTCCTGGCCGCCGCCCGGGAGGCCGTGCTGGGGCGAGACCTGTACAAGAGCTACGCCCGCGAGCTCCTCTCGAGGCGCCGGCCCGGTGGGCAGCGCCCCTTCTCGATGCCCGACCTGCTCACCGCCGAGCCCGGGGAGCTCGCCGAGTTCGACTACCGCCCGAGCCGCAACTTGAACAGGCGCCTCGCCGACGACGTGCTGCGGTACTCGACGCCCAACCTGTTGCGCTACGAGGACAAGAATTCGATGGCCTTCTCGATCGAGTCCAGGGTCCCCTTCTTGGACCACGAGCTGGTCGAGTTCATCTTCAAGCTGCCCATCGACCAGAAGATCAAAAAGGGATGGAACCGCTACGTGTACCGTCAGGCCATGAAGGGAAAGATGCCCGAGGCGAACAGGACGAGGCGCTCCAAGATCGGCTTCACCAACCCCGAGGCCGCATGGACGCGCGCACGCGCCCCCCAGATCCGGGAGGTCTTCTCCTCGGCCAGCTTGTCGTCCCGGGGGATCTTCGACTCGGGTCGGCTCGTGGACGAGCTCGACGCCTGGCTGGCGGGCAAGCCGGGCGACGGCCTCGCGTTCTGGCGCGTGCTCGTCACCGAGCTCTGGCTGCGTCGCTATGTCGACGCTCCGGTCGCCGTGCGATGACGGCGCGGCCGATGGGTGGGCGTTGATGGCCGGGCCGACCGGGACGCCGCCACCAGTCGAGCTCGGCGGTCGCAGCTTCGAGCGGACCCTGGTGCAGACCCACCTGATCCACATCAAAGAGCCCCTCGAGCCCCTCCTTGACTCACAGGTCCGGCCACTTCTCGAACAAGGCGACTGGGTGGCGATCTCGGAGAAGGTCGTGGCCATCTCCGAGGGCCGGGTGGTCCATTTCTCGGTGGTCCGGCCCGGGCCGCTCGCGAAGCTCATCGTGAAGGGAACGCGCAAGTACGAGCACGACGTCGCCTTCTCCGACCCCCGCAAGATGCAGGTTGCCATCATGCAGACCGGCTCGACACGGGCCGCTTTTGCCATGGTGGTCGGGGGCGTGACCAAGCTGTTCGGCCGCCACGGCGACTTCTACCGGATCGCGGGGCACCGCATCGCCGAGATCGACGGCTTCAACCCCGACACGGTGGCGCCCTTCAACGAGTTCGCCATGCTCGGACCGGCCGACCCGGACAAGGCGTGCGCCGCCTACGCCCGTTTCCTCGGTCACCCGGTGGTGATCATCGACGGCAACAACATCAACGTCGAAGTGCTCGGGATGAGTCCCGACATGCCCGTCGACAAGGCCAGTGCCCGGCTCATCCTGCTCGACAACCCGATGGGCCAGGGCGACGAGCTCACCCCCTTCGTGATCGTCCACCCGGTGGGAGGCCCTGGGGGGAAGTAGTCCCGGCGGCCTCACAAGCCGGAAAGACGGCGAACCGGACGCGCCAGCGCCGAGTTGTCGTCGTCGCCATGGCCCTGCGCGATCAGGCCGTCCTCGAGGTTGGCGGCGAGCGCGGCCACGGGAAGCACGGCACCGACGCTTCGAGCGAGCTCGAGGGCGATCGCCATGTCCTTTCGGTGCAGGGCGATCTTGAAACCGGGCGGATAGCTGTCTTCGATCATGCGCCCGGCGCGGTTCTGGAGGACCCACGAGCCTGCCGCCCCTCCCGAAAGGGCAGTGACCAGGCGCTCGACGTCCATGCCCGCCTTCATGGCGAGCACGATCCCTTCCGCCACGCCCAGGTAGGTGCCACACAGGATCACCTGGTTGACGGCCTTGGCGACCTGACCGGATCCGAGCGGACCGAGGTGGGTGATCGTGCGGCCCATGGCCGACAGCACGTCGCGCGCCCGTTCGAGCTCGGCGGGCTCCCCGCCGACCATGATCGTCAGCGTCCCCGCCGCAGCGCCCTCCGAGCCTCCCGAGACGGGCGCGTCGAGCATGGCGACGCCGCGGGCCGCCAAGCGTGTCCCGAAGTCTCGTGCGCTGGCGGGGCTGATCGTCGAGCAGTCGTACCTCGGCACCCGGTAATCGGAGACTATTCACCCACCTTCATCGACGTTTTCCGCGAGTTCGGTTCGCGTATGTAGGGGTGCACCTATTGCGGCGGTCCCGACGTCAGTCGAACGCTGACGGTCTGTTGTGCGCCCAACGGGGTCGACGTAGGCAAGCGGCACGGACGCGCCCGGCTTCTCGCTCTCGATGATCGTCGTCAACGAGTGGGGTGAGCTCACAGACTGGCCCTCTAGCGAGGTAATCGTGTCCCCCTCGACGAGGCCAGCCTGCGAGGCCGGCGAACCGGGCACGACCGACTCGATCTCCGCGTCGGAGGACGTCTGTGCCGGTAGGTCCCCCTAAAGAACATGCTTCAACGCGCCGATAAACCGTCATTAGCGAGGGCGTTTTTGCGCGCTCCCGAAAAGGAGGCCGCAATGTTGAACAAGCTAAAGAGATCACACCTCGGGATGAGCGTCCCAGTTGCCGTCGTAGTCATTCTCGCAGGATCCGTAGTCGCGACCGGCGCCGCATCAGCGAGCCGAATCGCCTCACGCCATCACAACGTCGCCCAGGGGATCGTCACCTCGGTCAACAGCGTCTCCACCGCGGGCACCTGCGACACCACGCCCGCCCCGGGGAGCTTCACGCTGGTCGGCCTGCGCAAGACCATCGTGACCGTTGACGTCGCCACCGGAACGACCTTCACCGACGCCG